>Ga0302046_10000237_pt1 | contig 57735 bp, 59 predicted proteins | sample RVTome_11_FD_200261 | JGI IMG/M metagenome (GOLD analysis project Ga0302046, IMG submission 200261) | Soil microbial communities from uranium-contaminated site in the Upper Colorado River Basin, Wyoming, United States - RVT147D111 (version 2) ...
CATGGAGTTTTGTTGTTCTGCCCCTGGAACCTTACTTACCCTCACCCTTTTTCCCAACCTTTTCCCCGCCTTGCAAGGATAACGAGGTCTTTAGAGTCTCCTGGAACAAATTCATTCATTGAGATTCCACCGAAGACTTGAACATCTGTAAACGCTGCAGATTCAAGGGCGGCAACAAGATCCCTCTGAAGTAACGGAAGCAGCCGGATTGTCCGATGATGCTGGAGAATCCCGTCACGCGTCTTCTCGATCGTCAGAATATTGAAGATGACGCCTTCTTCATCATAGTCGTAGTACCGAACGAACGTTTTCCTTCCGGCTTCCTTCACACTCTGCACTTTTTCCCGATTGCTGAGGATGCGATCGTAGTTCAGGTTTTGAAGGAAGAGGACTCCCCCGGGAGGGAGAACGGCCGAAAAAGCGCGCAACCAGGAAAGAAGTTCTTCTTTGGAGGTTGCGTGAGCCAGCGAATTCCCAAGACTAAAGACCGCATCGAAGTCCCGCCCGACGATTTCTGGAATTTCCTCGAATCCACCGACGAGGGCTTTCACATCGAGCCGCCGTTGCATTACATGGTCCCGGACTGATGAGATCATTCCGGGAGAAATGTCGACGGCAGTCACATCGACTCCCAGTTGCGCCAGCAATAGTGAATGGAATCCGGTACCCGACCCCGCGTCGAGAGCAGACCGGATGTGAAACTTGTCGATGAGCATATGAAAGAACGGGCGTTCACGGACGAATCTCTTTGGGAAATCCGTCATGAGGTCATAGTCGGCCGCAAAGGAATCATAAAAGTCCTTCACCGCGTTACTCTGGCTGCCTGCTTCAATCATTTGGGCCATAGGCCGGGACCTCCCCGCGAAAGTGTTGATAGACCGGAGCATTCAACTCCTGGAAGCGCCGCTGATATTCCTGCCGGGAAACGGCGTTCTGCCAGTTTCCGGTCAACATCGCCAGTCCTGTCACCGCCACAAAGACCCCGGTCACCAGGGTTGCGAAAGCCCAGGCCGGAATGGCTTTCTCCGGTTGCCGCTTTGTTGTCATGAACAATGTGTTCTTCACTGGGCACACTTCAACACATTGCAGACAACTTGTGCATTCATCACTCCACACCCTGCCGGCTTCATGGACCTTGATGGAAGCAGGACACGCCTTTGTACAAAGCTCACAGTCGATGCATGTGGAGGTGTTGCGGGTAATCTTGAACGGACTCAACCAACTTGCGATTCCCAGGAGCGCGCCGTAGGGGCAGAGATACCGGCACCAAACATTCTTGACGACGATCGAGAGCGCGGCGAGAATCAGTATCGTCCAGAGAGCGAACGACGAGATGTCGGAAAAAAACAGGTACATCTTAATGTCGGCGACTTTGTTATACGGACTGTAGATGAAATTCGCCAGGGCATTTGCATCCATCGAGAAAACGGCGTAGACGAAATAAGAAAGGAGAAGGTATTTCAGGGATCGGAGCGGATAATCCAACCACGGAGTAATGCGGAGATTCCGTCCGAACAGCTTTTGACCGAGCATCCAGAGCGATTCACTTAATGTTCCGACCGGACAGAACCAGCTGCAAAAAGCCTTCTTAAGAAGGATACTCACTGCGATAATGGCGAGAAGGATGAAAATCGAGGCGGGGTGAATGTTGTTAATAAGACCCGTTTGGATCCAGAAGGAGAGGCTCATGAGCGCGCTGATGGGCAGGAATCCTTCGACGCCAGGCGGGCGGTCAAAGAAAGGCGACGCCCCGTTTGATGTTCCCCATTGCACAAACAGATGGAATTCATAACCGATCCAAAGGCACAGAAGAGCGAACGTCATCTGCACCGCTGATCGGAGAAACTGTGAATCCTCTTTAAGCCTCCACAAAAGACGCCGATACCATACCGGTTCAAGGGAAAAGTTGATCTTCTTTTTCCTGAGCGCCGGTGGAATTCTCCTGATGTTCCTTCCCTGGGGAGAATCGATCGGACCCGGAACAGCGGCCCGCTTCGCTTCACATTCAATTATTTGAGTATTGTAAGTCATTCGGGTCAAGTTATTCGGAGAAATTAGTCTGATTTCATGCCAAAAAAAATCACTTGGCGAAATTCAGGTATTCCGGCTTGCGCATATCTCTGGCAACCTGTGCAATATTCTTATTCACGAGCATGGAGTAGATGTTTTCCCTAACGCCGGCCCACTTTTCATGCACTGCGCAGGGATTTTGCCCTGAACATTCAGGAAATCCGAGAACGCAGCTATTCGTAAAGGCAACACCGTCAACTGCCTCGATGATATGAAAGAGCGTAATATCTTTTGCCGGCATCGCCAGACGGAATCCGCCTTGAGGGCCCTTTTGTGAGCTGAGAAGGCCCTTGTAAGTCAGGTCCTGCAGAATCTTTCCCAGGAAGTGGTACGGGATATCCAGTTTCCTGGCCAACTCCTTGATCGACGTCATTTCCCCCCCCGGTTTTAAAGCCAGATAGATAACCGCCTGCAAAGCATATTCGCACTGCCTGCTGAAAATGACGCTCACAATATCAGACTCTTTTCTCTTAAATTAAACTTCCTGAATCAAAATGTCAAGTGTTTTTTTACCCAACATAATCACGAGATGGCTGGTGTTCCCTAAGCCATGTTCGCCGGGAAAGGCATACAGCCAGGATAAATGCAAGCGGGACCAGACCGAGGAACAAGACTCCCAAGGACGGGCTTCCGATCATTTGGACATGCGCTATGCTGACTTGGCCGATCAAGGGGGGATCAAAGGGTTCGACACGAACGCTTGCGAACGGATTAATTTTGTGACCGTAGGTCTGAACCATGGCCCAGAAACTCCAAAAAGAAAAACCTTCGAGATAGACGGTAAAAAAGAACAGGTCGACAAGTTTCGACATTTTTCCCAGAACGATAACACGCAGTGCGAGCATGATCGTCACACCCAGAAGAAACGGAAACCACCGGAACTGTGACATCTCTTCTTCCTCAATCGATTGCATCCCCAGATAGTGATTCAGTGCGTTGATTTCTAAAAGGTCGATTTCCGTCCCCCCCTCAATCGAATGCGAATAGATGTTTAACGTCAGTCCGTCCGGATAGCGCTCCCCCTCAAATCGAAATTGCCAGAGCGGAAGGAAGAATGTTGGAATAACAAGAAGCGCTCCCGCAAGGATCACAAAACGGCTCTTGAGGTCAACAGGAACGTCAAAGAACTCAGTGGCTTTTTTCAGGATACGTTGCATAATGGTCTCCCATGCTAACTTCCCGCGTCACCGGGTGAGCGGAACTTCCAGTTTGACAAATCATGTGCCACGCTAAAGCAGTGAAATTCGTCTGAATTTGGAATGAGGGCAGGATGCTGCTTGCAAACGTGGAAGGGTGATTCTTATGATTAAGAAAATGACTTCGAGATTCCCACCAGCAGTTCGTCGTACTCGTCCCTCGTCAATAATTGCTTCACGGCGGGAAATACCATCGTGTCCTCTCTCCGAACATGAGCCCGGAGCAACTCAACGATCGACTTTGCGATTGCGACAATGTCCCGGATGGACGTCCCGTGCAGCCGGCCTTCCTCCACTTCCTTTACCGCTTGAAGGAGGTCGTTGAACAAATCCCAGAGATCCCGATGTTCGCCGCGAACCTGCTCTGCGAGGGACCCCATATGCCGTTCAATCAGGGGAAACAGAAATTTCTCTTCGATTTGCGTGTGTCGGCGTACTTCCGTGTTCAGCCACCGGATAGTTTCCGCTATTTGCTCAAATGCCTCGGGTGAGAATCCGTTCAGCTTAATCGACTCAGCTGCATTTTCGAGCACCACCAGGTGCTGGAGCCCTTCGTTATGCTCCCGAATCAGCACTTTGATTGGGTCAAGAACCTTCGGCCCGAAGGATTGTTCATTTGTCTTCATTTTACCGTTCACTCTTCTTTCTCACAATGTGCTGATCCGCTTTTCAAGTTCGGCAGCATATTCCTGTCCATACTTCTTTTCTACCATCGAGAGGAGGTGTGCAGCCGGGAGAAACCCCCTCTGGCCAGCGAGCCAAAGAAGCGACCCGATCGCCGCCGCCCTTGAACCCATCGCTGACCGGAAGGGCTTCCGTTCTATTCTCCGATCATTCATCCGAGCCGAAACTGAATCATCGACATACACCCGTGATGTCGGGCCCAATCTCTGGAGCCATCCTTGCGCCAGAACCTCATTCCACCCCTCTCCTGAGGTCACGAGAAGAACATCGGGTTCCTCGATTCCGGTGTAACCGATGGGATGCGGACTGATACGGAACTCAGAAAGGGAGAAACCGGAACCTTGCGTGACGGGGTTGTCGTTCTTCTGAGTTGCAAAACCGCCATTGTGAATAGCTGCCTCGCACACAAGAGCCGCTGATGATTGCACGCGCTCCCCCGCACTTCCTGCAATGACAACACTCACCGGGTGACGCAGCGAAAATGACTGTGTACTCATCCGCTTTGAATCACCGTCTATTTTCTCATCAGCGTTCCCGGAGTTTTCAAGACGTTCATGAAACGCCTTACGATCCTCCCGAATTGCCAATCTTCCCATCTTCCAATGATTCTTGACTGCAATCTCGAGAAGGACTTCACCGTTGAGTTTGTTATTCCGCACCGCATACTCCGTGCAGAGTTCCAGAATCTCCACTGCTGCAAACCCGGGGGACCCAATGGCATCGCTGAGCGTTGAGGCGAGAGACTTGTCCGTTGCCACTTCCCGGGCGACAAAAGAGGCGTTGCTATGCCGAAGAATTTCGCAAATATCCACCGGCGGAACAATGTTCCCATGCGGCGTTGTGGCCGTAACAAAGCATTCAGGAGTGAGACTTGATCCCTGGCCGCCGGTCATTCCGTACACAAAATTATTGCAGATAAGCACGGTGATATCAACATTCAGCGTCGCCGCATGCACAAGATGCTGCAGACCAATCATTGCACCGCCATCCCCGATGAGAACAATGACTTTGAGTTTCTTGTCGCCCAGGACGCTATCGGCGAGGGCGATACCGGTTGCAAACGCGGTCGAACGGCCGTGCGTCGTGTGAACGGTGTGAATCGTCCGAAACATTTTGTCCGCAAGGCCGATGCATCCGATATCGGTCACGAGGACCGTGTGTTCAGGAGCGAGCTGCAGGGTAACCAACGCCTCATTGAGCTTTCGCAGAACGGCCGTGTGGCCGCATCCCTTGCAAAACGGGAATACAGGATTTTCTACCAAATACGAAGACCGGGCCAGCTCAGTGAGAGTCTCCATGAGGGTTATGCCGTCTCCTTGACCGCTGTGAGAACTTCCTGGGGAGTAATCATCGATCCTATCTTGTTAATTCCTTTGACCGTCCGTCCTTCCCAAAGCGGGGTAAGCACGGAACGATAGAGTCCTGATATGTTTTCTTCTGCAACAAAAACCCTCTTAATGCCATTGAGCGCCTGTGTAATCCGGGCCTTGGGTATCGGAAACAGCGATTGGATGCCAAGGAATGAAATCTGCATGCCCTGTTTCCTGGCGAACTGAACGGCTTCAGCTGCAGCCCGGCTCGTGATCCCATAGCTGATGACCAGCGTCTCCGCGCCTGGTTGAAGATCAGCGTTCACTACGCCGAAGTCCTTTTCCCGCCACCGGATCTTCTCCTCGAGGTGCCGGAGAACCTCAAGGGTTTCGGGGGAGTTTTTCTGCAACCTTCCGGACTTGTCATGTGCCGAGCCCGTTACGGTTGCCTTTTCCTCCCCGCCCACAGTAACAAACGAAGGAATTTCCTGAACGAAGTCGAATCCGTACGTCAACTTCTCTCCGTTTCGCTTCCCCGTCCACCGATCCTGTGCCATCATTTTTGGAAGCAGGGCATAATCGACACGCTCCGCCGTCATCGCTACCTCTTTGTCGGTAAGCAAGATCACGGGGGTTCGATAAAGTTCCGCCCATGTAAATGCCAGAATCGTCAATTCGTAGCAATCAGCCGCGCTGGATGGGCAGAGCATGGGGATCGTATAGCCGCCGGAGGTTGCATACTCTGCAAGGAGAACATCTCCCTGGGCCCCTTGTGTGGCCCCACCCGTGCTGGGGCCGAGTCTCTGCACAAGCGCAACGACGAGCGGAGTTTCCGTCATCAATGCGTATTGAACCGATTCGATCATCAGTGCCCACCCAGGACCTGACGTAGCGGTCATTACCTTGACTCCGCGCATCGACGCACCGATCGCGTAGGCAACCGCGGAGATCTCATCAGGCGCGCTGAGGGCCAGCCCGCCTTTCGCCGGCAATATGTCAATCATGCCTTTGAAGATGCCTGTTGCAGGCGTAATAGGATATCCGGCGAAAAACCGGCACCCTGCCTGAACAGCGCCTTCGGCGATCATCTGGTTTCCGCTGCGGAGTCTGAGGTTATTCAATTGAAAGTCCGGTGAAAAGTGAGATGTGAAATGTGAAATGATGTAAAACAACGCTTAACAACATTTCACATTTCACTTCTTGCATTTCACTGTTGTTTAACATCCTGCTGGATCAAAACTCGACATAACACCGTCGAGCATCTCGCCCCGCACGTGCATCTCGGAGAGTTTCTCGCCCAATACATTGACGATCTTTCGATGCTGGTTCATGAGGTCACTCAATAATATCTCAATCTCGGGGTAGTCACATTCCGTACCAAGTTGTTCATAGAAACCGGCGAGGTCGGCCTCCAGATGGATCGCTTTGTTCAACATGCCGCAGGTATTCCTGCACGAATGTTCGCAGTGGATTTCGTATGTGCTCATTGTTTGCGTCCTTCCTCAAGTCCGTTAGAATAGCCGATACATTCCGGTTCCATCTCCAATTTTAATCAGATCGCTTCCAACTTTTCAGGTATTGCAAGCGACAAACCGACTTCGAGCGCCTGCTCATTCAGGGGAAGCAGATGATGATGCCTCTCGGGGAGCACTTTCTTTAGCGCCTCCATAACATTTTCCCCCCTGATCACGGGTTTTCTTCCGAGAAAAGCACCCAGCAAAATCATGTTGGCTACTTGTTTTTTGTTAAGCTTGATCGCTTCTGCCATAGCCGGTACGGAAAGAAGTTCGATGTCAGTTCGAGTCGGCAGATTGATCAGCGTGGAGCTTTCATAGAGTAAGAAACCGCCCGGCTTCACGGCTTTCTCGAACTTCTCGAGGGACGGCTGATTGAGGACAATGACCGAATCAAACCTCGAGATAATGGGAGAACTGATACGAGATGGAGAGACAATCACAACGCAGTTCGCCGTTCCGCCCCTCATTTCAGGCCCATACGACGGCATCCAGCTGACTTCTTTTCCCTCAATCATCGCAGCATAGGCGATGATCTGCCCCAGAGAGAGTACACCTTGACCGCCAAAGCCGGCGACAACGAGTTCGTGGGAGTTTGTCATAAGAGTTTTGGGTTTCGTGCTTCGGGTTAAGTTAAGTATTCTCTAGCCGCAGAATCCTTGCTGCGCGACGACGCTGCGAACCTGCATCAAATAACGGTTTGCTTTCCTGGTATCTTTTCGAATAGTGATCAAATCTCCGGCCTTTAATCCCTCACACCGAACAAAAAAATGCCTGTGAGGTTTGTCCTCTCCCCGGCACACACAGGGGCGGGATTCCACCTCGCCTTTCCTGGTCGATCCACTCTGGGAAAGTTCGAACCATGAACCTCCGATGGGAAAGAACGCAAGCTGATCCTTCAGCACCATGAAGTATCCTTCAGCCGCTTCTTCCTTTGAAATTGTTCTGCTGTAGACTGTTGATTCCATGGCCACTTATCACCTATCACGTATCACCTATCACTATGTTTTCCCCGAGGGAACCTTCAGATCACCCGGCGGATACATCGGGAACATGTTCTTTTCCAGCCACACATTTGATTCATTGGGAGTCATCTTCCATCCCGAAGGACAATTGGAGACAACCTCAATAAAACAAGTTCCCTTTTTGAGTTTTTGATATTCGAATGCATTCCGCACGGCTTTCTTGAGCTTTCTTACCGCCGTGGCAGTATGTGCCGACTGCCTGGTCACGTAGTAAGCGCCCGGGAGCTGGGCGACAAGATCCGTGATTTTCAAGGGATAACCCATCACAGCCGACTCACGCCCGAATGGAGTTGTGGATGTTACCATGCCCAGCAGGGTCGTCGGCGCCATCTGACCGCCGGTCATCCCATAAATGGCATTATTGATAAACACCACCAGAATATTTTCACCTCGATTGACAGTGTGGATTGTCTCCGCGGTGCCAATGGCGGCAAGATCACCGTCGCCCTGATAGGAGAAAACAAACCTGTCAGGCAGTACTCGCTTGATTCCCGTTGCAACAGCCGAGGCTCTTCCATGAGCGGCTTCCTGCATGTCGATGTTCATATAATTGTAAGCAAAGACAGAACACCCGACGGGGGCCACGCCGACCGTTTGTTCCTGAATATCCATTTCCGCAACAACCTCCATCAGGACGTGATGAACAACGCCATGACCGCATCCCGGGCAATAATGCATGCGCGTATCCGTGAGCGTTTTGGGCCGCTCGTAGACGAGGTCCATCGTAGAGGTATCGACAGGTGTGAGAGTTTGTTCCATGGTTAGTTCCTTCCCTCCACTACCGCGCGGTCTGCGGCGAGGATCTCAATTTGTTTCAGAACGTCTTCCGGGCTCGGGATCATTCCGCCCATCTTCCCCGTGAAATGAACAGGCCGCTGTCCATTCACAGCCAGCCGGACATCTTCCACCATTTGCCCCGCATTCATTTCAACGGTCAGCAGCGACGAAGCGCGGGACGCATGAGCAGCCAGTGCTTCTGAAGGAAACGGATACAAGGTTATCGGCCGAAAGAGTCCGACATTGATTCCCTGTGCGCGGGCGAGTTCGAGAGCTTTCTGGCAAATCCTCGCAGACAGTCCGAAAGCCACCAGCAAGATATCCGCGTCTTCTGTATGGAAGGCCTCGTAGCGTACTTCCTTTTGCAGGCGCACGTATTTTTCCTGAAGGCCGAGATTGACCTTTTCCATGTGCTCCGGCTGAATGAATAAGGACGTAATGATATTGCGCTCGCGGGTCTCCGGCTTTCCTCTCGTTGCCCAGGGCTTTTCCGAATACGGAAGGGATCCTTCCTTCGGGAGTGTAACCTTTTCCATCATCTGCCCCAGGGCACCGTCGGCAAGAATCATGGCAGGGTTGCGATATTCTTCAGCGAGATGGAATGCGTCGAAGACGAAATCTGCCATTTCCTGCACTGACGATGGAGCGAGCACGATGAGATGATAATCTCCGTGTCCGCCACCCTTGGTAGCCTGGAAATAGTCTCCCTGAGACGGCTGGATGGTGCCGAGACCCGGACCGCCCCTGTTCACGTTGACCACGAGGCACGGCAACTGTGCAGAGGCCATGTACGACAGGCCCTCCTGCATCAGACTGATGCCGGGACTGGACGAAGACGTCATGACCCGGGCACCCGCACCGGCGGCCCCGAACACCATGTTAATAGCCGCCAGTTCACTTTCCGCCTGAAGCACAACACAGCCGCGCTTAGGGGCCTCGACCGCGAAGTACTCCAGGATTTCCGATTGCGGGGTGATGGGGTAACCAAAGTAGGCCTGAAGTCCAGCGCGTAATGCAGCTTCCGCAAGAGCCTCATTGCCTTTCATCAGCCGCGGTTCGTTTTCGTGTTTAGTCATGACGATACTCCTTCTGCCAGGACCGGGCCTTGCAGTGCAGCAGATTTTTTTACACGATAGACGGTGATGGCGCCCTCGGGACAAACCAAGGCACAGTTGACGCACCCCGTGCAATTGTCGCGCACGAGAGCCACCACGCGATAACCGAGCGCGTTGATCCGATCGGAGAGGCTAATGCTCTCTTGCGGGCATGCCGTAATGCAGAGTTCACAACCCTTGCAGATCTCCTGGGCCACTTCGATTGTTCCGCGTATCATCGTTTTCATTCCTTTCATCGTTCCGGCTCTTGCGGGTTCAGTTTGTATGATGAAGTTCAAGCGGCTCGCCGATTTTCACCTTCGGCATAACCGGTTCCCTCTGCTGTTGCGCTTCGACAACGGCCATAGCCGTCATGTTGACAATATCATTCGCCTCGACACCCGGAGTCAGCAAGTATACCGGCTTCCGAATACCCATGAGAATTGGTCCGATCGCAGTTGCACCGCCCAATTTTCCTAACAGCTTGTAGGCGATATTTGCCGATGTGAGATCCGGGCAAATCAGCACATTCGCGGCCTTTTTGAGAGCGCTGAAGGGAAAGAGTTCCGAAACAATCTCTGGCGAAACAGCGGTGTCAGCCATAACTTCGCCGTCGATCATGAGTTCCGGAGCCCGTTGCTTGACGATCGCAACCGCCCTGCGCACTTTTTCCGCGAACGGATGCCGGGTACTGCCGAAATTGCTGAAGGACAGCATCGCGATGCTTGGCTCGACATCAAGTTGCTTGACTTTTTGAGCCGTGAGCAGGGCGATTTCCGCAAGCTGCTCTGCGGTCGGATCGATATTCACGGTCGCGTCCGCAATGAAAACCGTCTGGTTCTTGAACACAAGCATGTACAACCCTGCAATTGTGCTGACGTCTTCGCGCTGGCCGATGATCTGAAGGGCCGGGCGAACTGTTTCGGGATAATGCTGGGTCAGGCCGGAAATCAGCCCGTCTGCATCACCCTGTTTCACCATCATCATGCCGAAGATGTTGTGGGTCTTGATGTCCCGTTCGGCGTCAAACCTCGTCAACCCCTTTCGCTGGCGGAGATGATAATACGATGTGACGTACGCATCGTGGTGAGGGGACTTGGAAGGATTGATCACTTCGACGCCGTCCATATCCAGTCCGAGTTCCTTGATCCGCTGGGCAATCAAAGTCCTGCTCCCCAAAAGGACCGGTTGAGCGATTTTTTCTTCGAGGACAATGCTCGCTGCACGAAGAATCTTCTCCTCTTCACCCTCGGGAAATACGATCCTCTTTGGATTGCTCTTTGCACGATGGATGAAGAACCGCATGACTTCCCGCGACTTGCCGAGACGGGCTTCCAGTGCGTCGTGATATGCTTCGAAGTCCTTAATCGGCACTCTGGCAACTCCCGATTCCATTGCCGCCTTTGCTATTGCCGTAGCTTCCCAGATGAGGACACGGGGGTCGAAAGGTTTAGGGATGATGTAGTTTTTCCCAAACTCCATTCTCTTGACACCGTACGCCCTGGTAACGGAATCCGGCACATCCTCTTTCGTCAGGTTCGCAAGAGCCATTGTGGCCGCGATCTTCATGTCGTCGTTAATGGCAGTTGCACGGACGTCGAGGGCCCCGCGGAAAATGAACGGGAATCCCAGAACATTGTTCACCTGATTGGGGTAGTCTGACCGACCGGTTGCCATGATAATATCATCCCGTGCGGCTGTTGCCTCTTCGTAGGTGATCTCCGGGTCGGGATTTGCCATCGCAAACACGATCGGCGTGTCTGCCATGGAACGCACCATTTCGCGGGTCATAATGTCTTTTGCAGAAACCCCACAGAACACATCTGCGCCTTTCAAGGCATCTGGAAGGGTCCGTGCATTTGTCGCAAGAGCGAAATACTCTTTGTACGGGTTCATTCCTTCCTTACGGCCCTTATGCACCACACCTTTCGTGTCGACAAGGATCATGTTCTCGCGGCGGACCCCAAGCCGCTCGTAATGCCTGGCACATGCAATCCCCGCAGCACCCGCACCGCTGAACACTACCTTGACATCTCCTATCTTTTTTCCGGCGATTTCCAGGGCATTGAGCAGGGCCGCACCGCTGATAATGGCTGTCCCATGCTGATCGTCGTGAAATACCGGAATATTCATCGTCTTCTTGAGCGCTTCTTCTATATAGAAGCACTCCGGTGCTTTGATATCCTCCAGGTTGATGCCGCCGAATGTCGGCTCGAGAAGCTGGACGGCTTTGATGATTTCGTCAGGATTGAGTGTGTTAAGTTCGATGTCGAAAACATCGATATCCGCAAACCTCTTGAAAAGCACACCTTTCCCCTCCATCACCGGTTTTCCGGCGAGAGCGCCAATGTTGCCCAATCCGAGAACCGCCGTTCCGTTTGAAACAACGGCAACGAGGTTTCCTTTCGCCGTATAGAGATAAGCATCATCCGGATTCGCCTGAATATCGAGACACGGCTCTGCAACTCCGGGAGTATAGGCCAGAGAAAGATCGCGCTGCGTTTGACAGGGTTTTGACGGCACCACTTCGATTTTTCCCCGCCTTCCCTGCGAATGATAATCGAGAGCATCTTGTTTGCGTATCATGGTCGTATTCCTTGTGGAGACAATTCGGGTACTTCTGTTTCTTTCCGTTTAGACTTCCGTTCTCTCACATTTCATCGCATCAACTGCCCGCCGGGCTTTTTATTTTCCCGCGGCATGCCGGACAGAGTTCGCTCAACGGTGCCCGCCGTAACTGCCGGGCCGACAGGATTGTGCCGCACAAGGCACAACGGGGAGATTCGCCATTCATGAACATCCGGGATCGGTTTCGGACAGATTCGAGCTGGGTCCCGCCCAGGATTTTTTCTGCGCACTCATGCAACGGATTCTCCACACAGGGTTTTTCCGGGACGTCACAATTCCTGCAAATGTATTCTTCGCCGTCAGTGGAGTCCGAATTCACTGCGGCCGAGAGAGCGCCACTCACCACCCGCATGGCATCCAATTTCTTTCGTGCATTCTCTGTCTGACGCATCCGAAGTCCTCTACAGAGACAATGGCAATTCTGCGATTGCTGCGTTTGAATGAACAGACATATCGGGAATCGGACCAACCGGAGCATTCCACACAGAACCAAGAGAATGAAGGCAGAGTCGGAATTGGCGTATTGCTTCGGCGGGGTTGCCTGCGCTTGGCCCCACCATAATGTCCACCAGAGCCGCAGGAAGGCCCGGAATCATTTTCGAGAGGAACATCGCAAGCCGATCAGCGAGGTGGCTAATAGGGACCTGCGGATCACGGTTGAGGAGCCTCGCAAGGTCATCCAAGGTCATACGGTCGGGTCCTGAAAGCTCAAATGTTCCGCTCCGGCCGTACTCGACAGCGCGCACAATCGCTTCGGCAACATCACCCAGGTACACAGGAGCTATGATTTGCTTTCCCGTCCCCAGGATTTTCACGGGCTCTCCTTCGCGGGACAGGAGCATGCTGGCCAAGCGACCCGGGCTTTGCGGATCACCAATCACGTGGGAACACCGGAAAATGACGGTCGGAATATTTATTTCCAGGAGAAGTCTTTCAGCCCGGGCTTTTGTGTTCAGGTATTCGTTCGGGGAGCTTTCCTTCGCGTCGAGATAGCTAAGGTAGATAATACGTTTGACATTGGATCCCCGGGCAGCCCGTGCAACGGCTGCCGACGTCGCGACATTTGCCCCGTAATAGGTATCCGAGGGCTTGGGATCAAGCGCCCCGGCCAGATGAATGACGACATCGGCCTGATGGATGAGTTTGAACGCGCGCGCCGAATCCAGTGAGTCTACCAGAACTTTGTTTGCGCGCAGCGCTCCGACTGCTCTCACGATAGCGAAGGTCTCCGCGTTGCCGTCCCATAACCGCTCCAGCACCGCCCGGCCGATGTGACCATTCGCTCCCGTAATGACGATCCGTGTGGACATGTCCCTTTTTGTTTAGTGAAACGAACGCTTGTGCAAAACAGCGAGCTTCTGCAACTTCAGATTGTCGGCGGCTTCGGCTATGATCGGGAGGAACCGCTCGAACCATTCGAGATCCTCCTCGGGGATACGCTCGGCCGCCGGGATCTCGCTCCGGCGTGCTTTCATCTCTGCCAGGAAATGTCTGAAGTACTCAACAAGGGAAGGGCTCTTTCCCGTGAGAACGGCATCAAGGGCCTGAGGAAGAAATTTATTCAAAGGACACTCCTTCCATTCTCCGCAACCGCACTTTCCGATTCCTGCCGGAGACAGGCATTCGGTGCATACCGCGGTTCGGACGGCTTCCTCTATACTCGTCATTTTGTTCATAGGATCTCCGCAGTTCCTTTGAGGTTAAGGCTCGGGCGCCGGCGATGAGCCGTTGCGTGTGAAGTTTTCATATATTTTCCACCGAGTCATGATATCTTCCTGCCCCAACGCATAAAGCTCCTGAGCCCGGCTGGGATCGATTTTTTCCAGAACCCTGAAGCGGTCCTCACGTGACGTGAATTCGCGCAAGGCGATTTTGGGGACTTTCGAATCCATGGTAAACGGATTCCTTCCTTCGGCTTCGAGCCCAGGATTATACCGAAAGATAGGCCAGTATCCGGTTTCAACAGCGAGCTTTTGATTCGTCATTCCTTTTCCCATGTCAATGCCATGGGCGATGCAGTGGGCGTAGGCAATGATGAGTGACGGACCATTGTAGCGTTCCGCTTCCATCATGGCCCTGACGGCCTGGGCGTCATTGGCTCCCATGGCCACGCGGGCAACATAAACGTTTCCGTACGACATTGCCATCAGCGCCAGATCCTTTTTTGCGGTTGACTTGCCGGCCGCGGCAAACTTTGCCACTGCGGAACGAGGCGTGGACTTGGACATTTGTCCACCTGTGTTCGAATACACTTCGGTATCCAACACGAGGATGTTGACATTCCGCCCCGATGCCAGCACGTGATCCAATCCGCCAAAACCGATATCATACGCCCATCCGTCTCCTCCGATGATCCAGACGCTGCGCAACACCAGAGTATCCGCAACGCTTGCCAGGGTCCGGGCGTCGGGTGTATCGATTTCCAGCAACCGTTTTTTCAATTCCTCCACGCGCAGACGCTGTTCGTGAATGCCCGCCTCATCCGATTGATCCGCACTCAGAATCTCATCGCAAAGCCCGGCGCTGATTTCGGGGGAGAGTCTCTTCACAAGTTCGCGGGCAAACTCGTTAAGCTTGTCGGTTGTTGCCCTCATGCCGAGGCCAAACTCCGCGTTGTCTTCGAAAAGAGAATTTGACCACGCGGGACCGCGTCCGTCCTTGTTCGTCGTCCAGGGTGTGGTGGGCAGATTGCCGCCGTAGATCGAAGAACACCCGGTTGCATTTGCGATCAAGGAACGGTCGCCAAAGAGCTGGCTCACCAGCTTGACGTATGGTGTTTCACCGCACCCTGAGCAGGCTCCGGAGAATTCAAAGAGAGGTTGAAGAAATTGTGAGCCTTTCACAGTATCTGCCTTCAGTTCGCGACGATCCGCCTCCGGAAGCCCGAGGAAAAAATTGAAATTCACACGTTCCTGCTCACGAAGCGGAGGTTGAGGCTTCATGTTGAGAGCCTTCACCTCCTTGTCCGTTTTGCTGCGTGCCGGGCAAATCTCCACGCACAGGTTACACCCGGTGCAGTCTTCGGGGGCCACTTGCACCGTGTACTTCATTCCTTCGAATTCTTTTCCTTTATAATCCATCGATTGAAACGACGCGGGTGCACCTTCAAGCAACGCCGGGCCGTAGGCCTTGACCCTGATGGCCGCATGCGGACAGATCAGAGCGCACTTGTTGCACTGGATGCAGAGGTCCTTTTCCCATACAGGAATCTCGAGTGCGATATTGCGCTTTTCCCACTGCGCTGTACCGCTGGGGAACGTCCCGTCAACGGGAAACGCGCTCACCGGCAATGCGTCACCCTGCCCCGCGATGATGGGAGCGATCACCCGCCGCACAAAATCATCTGCTTCCGCAGCAACTGTGGGAGGCAAACCAAGTTCTGCCGTCGCCTCGTCGGGGACAGCAACCTCGAAGAGATTTTCAAGCGTCTTGTCCACGGCCTCGAAATTCTGCCGGACAACCGCCTCGCCCTTCCTGCCGTAGGTTTTCTCAATGGCCTTTTTAATCTCGGCAATCGCAGCTTCCCGCGGAAGAATTCCCGAAAGGGCGAAAAAGCACGTTTGCATGATCGTATTGATGCGGCCGCCCATTCCGGTTTGACGGGCCACTTTGTAAGCATCGATCACATAGAACTTGATCTGCTTCGTAATGATCTGCTCCTGGATGTGCTTCGGAAGCTTGTTCCAAACCTGGTCCGGGCCATAGAGGCTGTTGAGAAGGAACGTCGAACCCGGAGCTGCAAGCTGAAGAACATCAAATTTTTCAAGAAGGAACCATTGGTGGCACCCTATGAAATTGGACTGCTCAATAAGATAGGTGGAGTGGATCGGGCGGGGTCCGAATCGAAGGTGCGACGTCGTTGTCGTCCCGGATTTCTTGGAATCGTAGACAAAATACCCCTGGGCAAACTGTTCTGTTTCCTCACCAATTATCTTGATGGAATTCTTGTTGGCGCTTACTGTTCCGTCCGCCCCAAGGCCATAAAACACGGCACGAACAACGTCAGGTTTCTCTGTCGTAAATGAAGAATCAACAGTGAGGCTGGTAAACGAAATATCGTCGTCGATGCCGACGGTGAAGTGATTCTTGGGGAATTTCTTTTTCAATTCGTCGAAAACGGCTTTGACCATCGCAGGAGTGAACTCCTTGGAGGAGAGTCCGTACCGACCGCCAATCACTGTCGGGAATGACTTCACCAGCGATTCCTCGTGTCCAACCGTCTCACTCAAAGCCGTCACGATATCGGAATAGAGCGGCTCACCTGTTGCGCCGGGTTCTTTCGTCCGATCCAGAACCGCGATCGAGCGAACGCTGGCGGGAAGAGCTTTGACGAACCGTTCCGCAGAGAAGGGTCGATACAATCGGACTTTCAGCAAGCCGACTTTCTCACCCAGGGAATTGAGCGCTTCGACTGTTTCCTGGGCAGTCTCAGCTCCCGAACCCATTATGATCACAACGCGCTCGGCCTCAGGATGCCCCACATAATCAAACAGGTGGTACTGGCGTCCCACAATGGCGGCAAATTTGTCCATGGCCTTCTGGACAATCGATGGGCAGGCGAAATAATAGGGATTGATGGTTTCTCTCATTTGAAAGAACACATCGGGGTTTTGGGCGGTCCCGCGCACCACGGGATGATCCGGTGAAAGGGCCCTCCGCCTGTGTTCACGAACAAGTTCATCGTCAATCATCGCGCCGAGATCGTCATCAGATAAGCACTCGATTTTCATAACCTCGTGCGATGTTCGGAATCCATCGAAGAAATGAACAAACGGGATCCGGGATTCGAGCGTTGCCGCCTGCGCAATGAGGGCCATGTCCATCACTTCCTGCACGGAATTGGAGGAAAGCATTCCCCAGCCGGTGGAGCGAACTGCCATCACATCACTGTGGTCGCCAAAAATGGAAAGCGCATGGGTTGCGATCGTGCGCGCGGCGATGTGAAATACGGTCGGCGTGAGCTCGCCGGCAATCTTGAACATGTTGGGGATCATCAGAAGAAGGCCCTGAGAGGCCGTGAAGGTCGTTGCCAGAGCGCCTGCCTGGAGGGCGCCATGAACGGCTCCCGCCGCGCCCCCCTCGCTTTGCATTTCAATAACGACCGGTACCGTTCCCCAGAGGTTTGTTCGTTTCTTTGCAGACCACTCGTCGGCCCACTCACCCATGTTCGATGAAGGAGTAATTGGGTAGATGGCGATGACTTCGTTCAACTTGTGAGCGATAGTCGCCGCGGCTTCATTGCCGTCCATCATGGCCATTACACGCTGGGCTGTTTCTTTCGAGGATGGTTTGGTAGATTTCTCTGGGGCCTTCATTGCGACATTTCCTTTTTCGATGCTGATTCGATCATTCAAGACTTGACGGTGGAGAAGGTGCCTGCATGAACTTCATCAATCACCCGGATGACAAGACCGAAGTAACGGTCAAGGGCGCATTCCAACATATTGCGGCGTGCGCACGCACCGGAAGCGTCCTGGTTCTTGCAGAACGCACACACATTCGTCCGAAGTGCGCTGACATACGTTTCGTACGGCGCCCATTCAATGGACTTCACCGTTTCGATGATGGCCGGAAGAAACTGCTGGAGGGCGCATGATTCTCCCCTGGGGAGCCTGCAGTTCCCCCTCCCATCTCCATCAATGCATTTTCGGCAAATCCTTTCTTGCACCAGGTTCCAGGAGTTCTCCATGGTTGTTTTCTCCTTCATGTTCACATTCCCTACCACTCAATTACTGTTCCATCGCTCAGTCCGAGTGTCCACGGCAGCCAAAAGCATGATTTCCATTCGTATTAGTGCCGACTCTGATTGTCCCTGTACTGAAATCGGGAAAATCCCTTCCCCCTTTTGCAAAATGATGAATTTGCCATCACTCGGATGTTCTGAAACCACTCCATACCAGGAATTATTCTTATTTCCGGGAAACCGGTTCCCTTTTGTTCCCATCCGTGAGAATACTTTCTGTATATTCATTCAGAACTCGAAGAAATAGTTCTGTTCTTATTTCTGATAATGATGGCACATTGATTGCTTTATTAGTGGCATTCAAGAAAGAACCGATTTGAGTACGCCGGTTTCACCCCATGGCCGTGTCTTCGACCTGCTGCCGGAAATGATCTTTGTGATTGACCGCGAAACGATCGTCGATCATAATCCATCTGCTGCAAAAGGTTTGGGATATCGGGTGTTGAACGGGATGTCCGTTCACACACTCGTTCCCCCCGAAAACCTGGCCTCCTTCCTCAAGATCCTCTCCGCAGGCACGAACGACCATTCGGTCGAGATGAAGTTTCAAAAATCCGGAGGCTTGATTTTTGACGTCTCGATCACAATCAAGACGCTCGTAACGAAGGACACGTCTTACAACATTCTCGTCGTGCAGGACATTACGGAGCAGAAAAAAAAGGAACTTGACCTCCTTCGATACTCCAATGTGATTCATTACACGGTGAACCCCATTCAGATCACAGATGCGCGCGGGGTCATGGTGTACGTCAACCCGGCGTTTGAGCGGACAAGCGGGTACAGCGGCAGTGAGCTCATTGGACACAATCCGAACGTCCTGAACAGCGGGAAGCATTCGAAGGATTTCTGGCGCAACGTATGGATCACGATTCTTGGGGGAAAAGTGTGGGTCGGGGAGGTTGAAAACCGTCGTAAAGATGGGACGCTGTTTCAGACGGAACTCGTTATTTCTCCGATCGTCGACCAGAAAGGCAATGTCGCGGGATTCCTTGGAGCGCACAGGGATATTACGGAGCAGAAGGCGTTGGAACGTCAATTGGTCCGATCGCAAAAAATGGAAAGTATTGGCACTCTGGCGGCCGGGATCGCTCACGAGGTCGGCAACCCTCTCACATCCATATCCTCACTTGTTCAGGTGATCCTTCGCACAACCGAGGACGAGTTTGCGAAAGAGAAACTGGAGTTGATTAAAAATCAGATCAATCGTATAACGAGAATCATCAGGGACCTTGTAGATTTCTCCCGTCCCTCGAGCTACGTTGTGAAGCCAACGGAAATTAATGAGGTATTGCGGGATGCCCTCAATATTGTCCAGTACGGAAAGAGAGTGAAGCACATTCGCTTCGACGTAAACCTGACGCCGGCTATTCCGAAACTTCATGTCGTACCGGATCAACTTGTACAAGTTTTTATCAACATTCTCATGAACGCCGTTGACGCTCTCGACGAGACACCCGGGACGATTTCTATTTCCACGACAGCCAGGGGTCAAGAGGTTCAGGTTGTCATCAGTGATACCGGGAAAGGCATTGAGCCGGCCGAGATTGAAAAGATCTTTGAACCGTTCTACTCGACGAAGGAAGTCGGCAAAGGAACAGGGCTGGGCTTGTGGGTGAGCTATGGTATCGTTAAAAATTTTGGCGGAGACATTCTCGTCGAGAGTTCTCCCAAAAGTGGCAGCACTTTCACTGTGACATTTCCACAACGAGGTGAATAAATGGCCGTTCGAATACTCATTGCCGACGATGAACAAATTATCCGCGAATCACTGGGTTTTGTGCTCAGGAAAGAGGGATACGAGGTTGAAGAAGCCGCCAACGGTATGGAGGCGCTGCGGAAGCATGAACAAAAGCCTTTTGACATTGTCATTACGGATATCGAAATGCCGGAATTGCGCGGCATCGAACTCTTGGAACGCATTACCCAACTGTCCCCCCGCACATTCGTCATGATCATCACGGCCTTTGCCTCGATTGAAACTGCCATCCAGGCCCTCCGCAAGGGAGCGTACGACTACATTCTGAAACCGGTGGAATTCGACGACCTCTTACACCGCCTGCGAAAACTGGTGGAACACCGTGAACTCGCCTCAGAGAACATTCTCCTCCGGCAGGAACTGAGCCGCACGTACGATTTTGACCGGATCATCGGGCAGAGTCCGAGCATGAAACATGTTTTTGAAACGATCAAGCGGGTGTCGCAAAGCGAAGGAACCGTGTTGATCACGGGGAAAAGCGGAACAGGAAAGGAACTTGTCGCAAGAGCCATTCACTTCAACGGATCCAGAAAACAGCGCAGGTTTGTCGCTGTCAATTGCGGAGCGATCGTCGACACTCTCTTCGAGAGCGAATTATTCGGCCATAAAAAGGGCTCCTTCACAGGAGCTACATCGGATAAAGACGGCTTGTTTAAGGTCGCTGACGGGGGCACTATTTTCCTGGACGAGGTAGGCGAGATCCCTTCGCACCTTCAGGTCAAACTGCTGCGCGCGATTGAACAGAAGGAAGTCACACCGGTTGGACGAACGGATTCGATGACGATCGATGTACGAATTATCGCGGCCACCAACAAAGACCTTCGCGTTGAAGTTGAAAAAGGAAAATTCAGGGAGGACCTGTTTTACCGGCTGAATGTTGTGGAGATTCACCTCCCTTCGCTCACCGAGCGCCCATCCGATATCCCCCTCCTGGCCAATCATTTCCTTAATGTGTACCGGAAGCAAATGAACAAGCCGGTCAAAGGCTTCAGCAACGAAGCAATGACAACGTTGGTCAACTACCGCTGGAGGGGCGAGGTGCGTGAACTGGAGAATGTTATAGAACGCTCAATCATCTTTTGCGACACTGATTTCATTCAGATCGGACATTTGCCTGAGTATTTCCGATCCCCCGATCCGGGCGGACAGACGCTTATTCCCAACAGCGGAGAATCCCTCAAGGAGGCCCTCCGCCATTTCGAACGTCAGTTTATTCAACAGACGTTGACCAACCATCATCATAGCAAAGAAGAAACTGCCAGGGCCCTCGGGATAAGTCTCTCATCCCTCTACCGCAAGTTCGAAGAGCTTTCGATTCCATTATCGAAAGAGTAACTGCGCGCAGGAATTGTTGCTCCCCCTTGACTTTTGTCCCGCTCCTTGATCCCGCCACTTGCGGGATCCCTGGAAAGCGGGATCTGGAAGGCGGGACTTTTTTCTGTTTTCATGTCCTCTTCTGCCTTCTGATCTCCGACTTTCTTACTCTTGACCCCTGTCTGTTGCATTTCTGAACACCCACGGCGGGTTTTCTCTTTCCAACTTCTGGGAATCCCGTTCTTCATTTTGCATCACTCATACCAAAGAACCGCCCTCCGACGTCTTTCAAAGCCTTTTTTAACTCACCGGAACAAGACCGGAATGGCACGCAACTTGAACCGGTGTAGACAGAGCCATTATGATTCCCTACTTCCCAACACATCAAACAGAAGGCGCCGCACGGCCTGCGAAGATAACGGGGGTCCATCCCCTGCTGGTGTTCAGTCCGGACCCGGACGTGGCAAAGAGTCTCACCATGCTTCTGGAAGAGAATTATGCCGTCGAGACGGAGACGGATCTATCGAAACTTGAAGAGCATGCCAACAGGGTGAACCCGCCAATCATGCTCGTGGACCTTTATGCGTTCCCGGCTGACATTCTCAAAACCATCGAAGTCCTCAAACGCCGAAAGGAACGAAATCCGGTTATCCTGTTTCACGTCTATCGAACCAGCAGGCCGGAGATCGAGCAGGCGATTCGCAGTGTCTCTGATATTGTTCTTTACAAACCGATCAACACAGATCTCGTGGCAGAACTAATCTCTGTGTTGATGGCGGTCCATAAAGGGGAACCCGCAGGAGGCACTGCGCCCTGAAACACCTCTTCATGGAGGACACTTTTCATGATGACATCTCATAAGAGTCATAGAATAGCGAGAGCATTGATACGGGAAGTCGACAGCACATTTCAGCAGTACGGCCGGCAGACTATTCAGGAAGTCGTTCAGGATCTTGTTGTGCGAAATGTCCTTCGGTCGGCCCATCCCACCGATGATCAGGTTTTGCGCGTTATTTATCAGACAGGCGTTCTCAGAATGAACGCCGCGCCCAGGATGGCCGAGCTCCATTCGTTGCTGGAGCGATACACGCGCGGTCAATTAGGCTTGTGCGCTTACTGCGGTCGTCGCATCGAAGCATCGTTGCTTGAAAGAAGTCCGTCGCTCACCTTGTGCCGACGCTGTCAGATTTCGGAAAAACCGGTGTAGTCCATGATTCTCGAACGTTCACGATATGGTTTTTTGAGCCGAATGAGAAAACCGGAGGGGATCGCCCCCAAGGTTCGCCAGGACCGGCAAAAACGACTGGGAGCTTCGCCCCGAACCGTGTTTGAAGGTTCCCTGAGCGCATCGCTTACGATCGTCATCCTGCTTTTCCTGTTTTTCCCTGATGTGAAACCAGCGCAAGGAATCCGTGCAAGCGGGCAAGAAATCGTCACCATTGAAGAAGTGGAACATACGCGTCAAATAACAAAGGCCCCCCCGCCGCCGCGGCCGGCCATTCCCATTGAGGCCCCCAGCGACGAAGTGCTGGAAGACGTTGACCTGACAAGTTCTGAACTTGACATCAGCGAAGAGGTCGCCCCCCCGCCCCCCCAATCCGCAGGCGATGAAGATGAGCACTATTTTGTCGCCGTGGAAGACATGCCTCAGATCATCGGCGGGGTAGAAGCATTGGTGCGGGTTCTCGAGTATCCTGAAATCGCCCTCCGGGCCCAGGTCCAGGGCCGCGTATATGTGCTGGCATACGTAAATGAAAAGGGCGATGTGACAAAAACGGAATTGCTCAAAGGCATCGGCGCAGGTTGCGATGAGGCCGCCCTCAGTGCCGTCCGGAAAATACGGTTTGTCCCGGGGAAACAGCGCGGATTGCCTGTGAAGGTGAAAGTCTCTGTGCCGGTGCTCTTCCGGATCCGTGCGGCATCATAACCTCACCCCGTCGATATCAGAGGAGGGTACCATGATCCCGATAAAACGTATTCTCTTTCCCACAGACTATTCACGTTGTTCCGACGACGCTTTGTTAAGAGCCCTTTGGCTTGCGGAACTCTATCGCGCGGAACTTCACATTATCCATGCCCTGCTCCCCCTCGACTACGATCCGTGGAATACGGCACATCACCTCCCCGACCTCGCTCACATACAGCAACAGATCGACACACTCATGCCTCAGAAAACCGGCCCCGATCAGCCGCACCGGTTTGAAACAACACCCGTCAAGACAGCAACCGTGCGCGGAATTGCGCCGGCACCGGCGATACTCACGTATGCCCGGGAGCAAGACATTGACTTTATTGTGATGGGCACGCACGGCCGGAGGGGCATCAACCATTTGATGATGGGAAGTGTCGCCGAAGAAGTTGTCCGGATGTCTTCCTGCCCGGTTTTGACTGTCCGTGGAACAGGTGGACCGCTTGCACCAATCAAGCAGATTCTCGTCCCGCTCGATTTCTCAGACTTCTCCTGTCGGGCCCTGAAGGCGGCACGGTGGATTGCAGCGGACGTTGGCGCAACGATCCGCGCCCTTCATGTCATTGAAGAAATCATTCACCCATCGTTCTATGTGACCGGACAAACTTCCCTCTCGAGCTGGTATCCTGAAATTGAAGCCAATTCCGTCAAGGAAATGCAAAAACTCGCTGACAAAGCTGGCGGGCCCGATGTTCCACTCGAGTTTCATGTTAAGGAAGGGCGGTCGGCCGTTGACATTGTTGCATTCGCGAAACGCAATGCCATCCAGCTCATCGTTATGGCAAGCCATGGGTTGACAGGAATCGATCACTTTCTTCTTGGCAGTGTCACAGAGAAGGTTGTTCGATTGGCGCCTTGCCCGGTCCTTGTCATTAAATCCTTTGGAACTTCGTTCATTACGGCGGCCGATACTCAAACCGCTGAAGCGTGAGCCTTGCCGGGGGGGGGCGATACTTTCACCTCCCGAGCCCTCTCTCGATGAAATTCCAATTTTCGGGAAAGCTCCGTTCCACACTCCCCCCTAAACCCGCTGAATTACGCCAAAATCGATTCCCTCGGTAAAAAGAGTTCAAATTTTCAACGGCATGGAGGTTGAATGTACTTTGCCAGAGAGTTATTATCGAATTGGATCTTTCCCGAACCAGCAACAGGAGAATGATGACCCGACTGCGCTTTTCCCCTTCCCTATGCTTTTTTGCAATCCTGATCTCCCTGTTTGTCATTCCTTCCGTTTCGGCCCAGACAAAGGAGGATTGTCTCGCGTGCCACAACGATCCCGAGATGACCATGGAGAAAAACGGGAAAGAACGCTCGATCCATGTCGACGAATCCGTTCTTACGCAATCCCCACATGCCAAATTGGCCTGCATCGCGTGCCACGCGGGATTTGATCCGGAGAATATCCCGCATAAGGAAACGATTGCCCCCGTCAACTGCATGACGTGCCACACCGATGCACCAAGGAAGCACTCTTTCCATCCTCTGATGGTTCGGGCCTCCGGAAGGAACGGAACACCGGATGTTTCCTGCAAAACATGCCATGGCACTCACAACATTGTTTCTCCTGATGTCGTCGGTTCAAAGTTCCACGCATCCAAGATCAATGAGTCGTGCAGCACATGCCACACCTCCGTCAGTGAAACATTCCTGCAATCGGCCCATGCGAAGGCAGGAGAACGCGGAATCGTGGGAGCCCCAAACTGCCTGACATGCCATAAGAACGATATTACGAAAAACCTGCGCGGCCAGACGCCGCAGCAAAGGAAGGTGGCGCAGGAGAAGATGTGCCTTTCCTGTCACCTTGATGATCCGCGGATTCGGGCGAACACGTCGCCCTCGGCAGGATTCATCGCTGCCTACGAACACAGCGTTCACGGGGCAGCGCTTCTGAAAGGAAACGAAGCCGCCGCTAATTGTGTGGATTGCCACGGCAGTCATGAAGTTAACAAAGGAACAGATCCGACTGCCAGGGTTCACAAGCAGAATATCCCGCAGACCTGCGGAACCTGTCATGCAAGCGTCGCACATGATTTCGCCGCAAGTATTCACGGCCAGGCCTCTGCCAGAGGCACCAAAGACGCACCCGTGTGCACGGATTGTCATGGCGAGCACAATATCCTCTCTCCGTCCGATCCGAAATCCCCTGTTGCTCCCTTAAACGTTTCCGGACAGGTTTGCTCGCCATGCCACAGCTCGGTGGCTCTCACGGAGAAGTATGGCATCAATGCAGATCGGTTCCAGACGTTTTCCGACAGTTATCACGGACTTGCGATTCGCTCCGGTTCGGTGGAGGCGGCCAACTGTGCAAGCTGCCATGGTGCGCATACCATCCTGCCTTCGAGCGACCCGGCGTCATCGGTACACAAAGATAACCTCGCCGCCACGTGCGGGGGATGTCATCCGGGAGCAAACGAGCGCTTTGGCGTTGGGAAAGTCCATGTGACCTCGGCCCGTGAAGAAGAGCCGTTTCTTTACTGGATCGAAACTGCGTATATCATCCTGATTATCAGTGTCGTTGGGGGAATGGCTGTCCATAACACCGCTGACTTTATCAAGAAAGCCCGAAGAAAGATGCGCATCCGGAGGGGGGAGATTGCCGAGGAGCATGTTGGCCGGGGGTTGTACATTCGAATGACCCTCAGCGAGCGCCTGCAGCACGGAAGCCTGCTTGTGAGCTTTATTCTCCTGGTGATTACAGGGTTCATGCTCCGGTATCCCGACGCCTGGTGGGTGGTGTCCATACGGAACCAGAGCGACAGCGTTTTTGACTTGCGCGGTCTGGTCCACCGTATCGCCGCGGTACTTATGGTTACCGCCAGCCTGTATCATATGTGGTATTTGGCCTTCACACAACGCGGACGGGAATTGCTGTGGGATCTGATGCCGCGCTTACAGGACCTGACCGACGCAAAAGCCGTCCTGAAATACAACTTCGGATTTTCAAAAATCAAACCGAAATTCGGAAGATTCAGTTATATCGAGAAGAGTGAATACTGGGCTCTGGTATGGGGAACGATCATCATGGCCGCAACTGGCGTTGTTATGTGGTTTGACAACACATTTATGGGCTTGCTCACTAAATTGGGATGGGATATTGCCCGGACCATTCACTTCTATGAAGCCTGGCTGGCCACCCTTTCGATCATCGTGTGGCATTTCTACTACGTGATGTTCAACCCCGACACATACCCCATGAACGTGGCGTGGCTCACCGGAACCCTCACCGAAACAGAAATGGCCGAAGAGCATCCGCTCGAGCTTGATAAAATGAAAGACAAGAGAGGCATGGTGGAAATTTCCACGAAGGAAAGCAACGACGACAAGGAGACGACTCATGAAAGGAAACGATAAACTTATCGCGGTCTTGAACGAGCTTTTGGCCGATGAGCTCACTGCTATCAGTCAATACATGGTTCATTCTGAAATGTGTTCGAGTTGGGGTTACGAGAAACTGCATGCAAAGATCGAGAAGCAAGCCATCGATGAAATGCATCATGCCGAGTGGCTCATTCAGCGAATATTATTTCTTGAAGGAACGCCCGTTGTTTCCAAACTGCGGCCCATGAAGATCGGCGCTTCCGTTCTGGACATGGTGACAAACGATCAGGGCGCTGAGCAGGAGGCCGTTCGGTCTTATAATAAAGGAATTCGCCTTGCTCATGATGTCGAAGACCAGTCCACCGCAGACTTGCTGACAAGGATCCTGAAAATGGAAGAGGCTCATATTGATTGGGCCGAGGTTCAGCGCTCACAGATCGAGCAGATGGGCTTGGCGAACTACCTGGCAAATCAGAATTGACGGGTCTTCATCGACCTCCTCCCCAAACGTCGTCTTCCTGTGACGATCCTCCTGCATATCGATGTACGCCCTCACTCTATTCAGATCTGATTCACTGACAGAAACCGCATGGTACTCGACAGCCCATTCAAAGCCGAAGCCATTGTCTTGTGTTGATTCCCATGACTGAGAATTGGAACCCCTCCTTTTCTCAAAAATCAAACAATAACCCTTGTTTTCGCCCGATTGGGTGACAGCCACTACTGGTACACAAATTGTCGCTTTTACTGAAAAACCAGTCTGCTGATCAGGAGGCCACTATGCCGCTTTTTGATTCCCGAACGGGAGCCGTCAGAAAAACCTACTCAATTCCCGAGCTAACGGAAGCTGCCAATGTCCTGCGAGGGTACGATCTGATTTGTCTCGCAGCCGCCGGTTCGGGCCATGCCGGGGGCACTCTCTCGATCATGGATGTCACAGCGGCGCTCTATCTTCATTCGGCGCACCTCGATCCTTTAAACCCGCAGTGGAAAAACCGCGACCGCATCGTATGGTCGGCCGGTCACAAAGCTCCCAGTCTCTACCTCGGTCTCGGCATGGCTGGGTTCTACGACATCAAGGATGTGGTGACCTTGCGCAAGCTCGGAAGTCCCTTTCAAGGTCATCCGCACTGGCTGAAACTCCCCGGCGTGGAGGTGTCCACGGGATCACTCGGGCAGGGTCTGAGTATCGCCGTGGGATTCGCTCTTGGTCTTCGCCTCGATAAAAATGTTGACTCGAAAATCTTCTGCATTATGGGCGACGGGGAACAACAAGAGGGACAGATCTGGGAAGCGGTGATGGAGGCGGGCCATTACAAGCTGGATAATCTCATTGCGGTTGTTGACCGGAACCGGCTGCAAATCGACGGTTGGGTGAAGGACGTTATGAATGTTGAACCGTTGCGCTCGAAATATCTTTCGTTCGGCTGGCATGTCATCGAAATCGACGGACATAACATGCAAGAGATTGTTTCCGCATTTGACGAAGCGCGATCCGTACAGGGAAAACCGACCGTTATTCTCGCGGACACGGTGAAGGGAAAGGGAGTCGATTTCATGGAGAATGTGGCGGGGTGGCATGGGAAGTCTCCGTCTTTCGACGAGATGACAAAAGGACTCCGGCAACTGGGTCTGGAACGACTTCCCGCGGCAGAGATGCTTGACCGCTCCCGGCAATTCCAGCAGAGAGCTGAAGAACAACTTGCGGCAAAAATGCCGCGGTTCAGCCGCGAGTATTGGTGGAACAGTGACGAGATGATGCGGGTGGAAATGCAGCCAACCCGCAAAGGCTTTGGTATTGCCTTACAGGAGCGCGGCGGCGATGAACGCGTTGTTTGCCTGGGACTGGATATTTCCGGATCGATCACGATCAGTGATTTCTATGCAAAGCATCCGGAGCGAAAGGAACGCTGGCTGAGTGTTGGAATTGCGGAGCAGAGCGCCGTGTGTGTCGCAGCCGGCCTGGCTCGTGAAAACAAGATCCCGGTTCTTGGCACCTATGGGACATTTGCATCGGGCCGTTGTCTTGACCAGATTCGGACGACCGTGTGCTACGGAGAACTCAATGTACTCATCGCTGGAGCGCATGGAGGCGTGTCCGTCGGCCCCGACGGTGCGACCCATCAGGCGCTTGAAGACCTGTTCCAGATCTGCGGTCTGCCCAATATGAATGTTGCAGTTCCATGTGATGCTGTGGAAACACGCAAAGCCACCGAGCATTTCCTGTTTGGTCTTCAAGGCCCGAAGTATATCCGGTTTGCCCGTGAAGCCACTCCGATTGTTACAACGGCAGAGACCCCGTTTGTCTTCGGCAAAGCAAATGCGATCAGGTTCATTGCAGAGCAGCCAAGGTTCATTGATGCCTTCGAGACTGTCCTTGCTTCGGAGTTCGAATATGAAGACGAGCAGCTGGCTATCGTGGCCTGCGGGCCAATGGTCCCGGAAGCAATGAGAGCCGCCTTTATCCTCAAGAAGGACCTTGGTATCGAATCCGTCGTACTCAACATGCATACGCTGAAACCCCTTGACACGGACACCGTTGTGAAGGCCGCGGCGGCAACCGGCGTCATCGTGACAGCTGAGGAGCATCAGATCGGCGGGCTTGCCGATCGTGTCTCCCGGATCCTCACCGAATCCCCATCCCTCTACCAGGTCCCGATCATCACCGGATCCATCGGAGTGAAAGACAGGTTCGGCGAATCCGGTGCACCCTGGGAATTGGTGAAGGAATTCGAAGTCACGGCCGAGCACATCGCTCAAAAAGCCGTGGAACTGATAAATCTCAAGAAGCGATCGGTGGAATTGCGGTATTAAACGCGTGAAAGGTTAGAACAAGGAAGTGAAACAATGTGGAGCCGCAATTCCGGCCTCTCACATCTCACCTTTCATATCTCATGTTGATGCTTTATTTCGAGGGAGCTTATGAAACTCGCATCGCGTATTTCCCGACTCGGAACCGAGACTGCTTTCGAAGTCCTTGCCGAGGTCAATCAATTAATAGGCCAGGGAAAGAACATTATCGCCCTCTCCATCGGCGAGCCTGCCTGCGCGACATCTGAATTAATCAAAGACGCAGCCAAGAAGGCTCTTGACGAAAACCTGACGCATTACAGTCCTTCCCAAGGCATCATCGAACTCCGTCGTGCCGTCGCTGAGTATGTTTCCGCAAGCCGCGGAATCCCCGTTGATCCCGCAGAAGTGGTCATTGTCCCCGGGGGAAAGCCGATCATTTTTTACAGCATCCTGGCTTGCATTGATGAGGGCGATGAGGTGGTTTACCCGCTCCCCGGCTACCCGATCTATGAGTCGATGATCAATTTCGCGGGAGGAAAACCTGTCCCCCTTCAACTCCGTGAAGAAAAGAACTTCAGCTTCGACATCGACGAGTTGCGATCGAAAATATCGGATCGGACACGCATGGTTATCGTCAACTCGCCTCATAATCCGACGGGCGGCGTTATTCCGAAACAGGACCTGCATGAAATTGCCGAGCTCGCGCTCAAGCATGATTTTTGGGTTCTGTCCGATGAAATCTATTCGCGGATTCTGTACGACGGAAAAGCTGAAAGCATCAGCCAGTTTCCCGGAATGAAAGAGCGAACGATTATTCTGGACGGACATTCCAAAACGTATGCAATGACCGGGTGGCGCGTTGGGTATGGCGTCATGCCGAAAGAACTTGCCGTTCACATGACCCGGCTGATGACCAATTCGAATTCCTGTACGGCCACCTTCACCCAGCATGCGGCTCTTGCGGCAATCACGGGGAGCCAGGCCTCTGTTGATCACATGGTGGCCGAGTTTCGAGCAAACCGCGACATCGTTGTTGAAGGACTTAACGCAATCGAGGGATTCCGGTGCCATAAGCCCGCAGGAGCGTTTTATGCCTACCCGAACGTCACTGTGGCGTGCCGGAAACATGGATTTCGCGATTCAAAGCAGCTTCAACAATTTCTGCTGTACAAAGCCGGAGTGGCGGTCCTCGGTCAGCAATGCTTCGGATCACGGGCGCCTGATGACGATCAGGTATTCATCCGATTGTCCTATGTTTCCTCGGAACGGGATCTTCGCGAGGCCATTCGGCGAATCCAATCTGCTCTCTCCAACAAGTCGCTCATCAATGAATTCTTGACGGAAGAATCCGCAAAAATTGCCGTGAAACAGTGAATTGCCCCACCATTGTTGCCGTAATCTCTGGATATACTAAACAGAAATCCGTAGGTTCACTGCGTTGCGGAACACCTTTGCCAGCATAAAAGGAACCTGCCAACGTGAAGCGTATTTTTCCTCTTTCATTCTACAATCCGATTACCTTGCTTGGCGCTGCAATAGCGACAGTGAGTTTCGGACTGGTTCTTTTCCTTACAATCGTGGAGCTTTTTGCCCATGAACAGAAGCCTTACATGGGCATCCTCACATTTATCATTCTGCCTTCGATTCTCCTGTTTGGAATCGCGCTGATCGCGTTCGGAATCATGAGAGAGCATCGAAGGGAGCGGTTGGGAAAACCGCACGGGATGCGCCTCCCGCAGATTGACCTGAATAATCCGAGTCACCGAACGGCGTTCACGTTTGCATCCACGGGCGCCATCCTCCTCCTGCTGTTCTCAGCGTTCGGCAGTTTCAAGGCATACGAATACACCGACTCCGATGAATTCTGCGGTACAATGTGTCATTCAGTCATGGAGCCGGAGTACACGGCTTATCAGTTCTCACCGCACGCACGCGTTGGATGCGTGAAATGTCATATCGGCCCGGGTGCCGGTTGGTTCGTACGGTCCAAGTTGTCCGGGGCCTATCAGGTGTACGCCGTCGCGTTCGACCTCTATCCGAGACCGATTCCGACTCCCATCGAGAACCTGCGCCCCGCACAGGAAACCTGCGAGCAATGCCACTGGCCGCAGCATTTCTTCAGCGAAAAACAAGAGGCGAACACCTATTTCCTGTCAGATGAGAACAATACCCGCTGGGATCTCAATCTTCTCATGAAGATCGGCGGCGGGAACATCGAGGCAGGCCCGACGTCCGGGATCCACTGGCACATGAACATTAGCAATGAAGTGGTATACGCTCACACGGATTCAACGCGTCAGGTCATCCCGTGGATCCGTTCAAAGGGCGCAGACGGGACCGTCAGGATATTTAAGAGCGCGGAAACCACGTTAACGGACGAGGAAATTGCTTCTCTGCCCACCCGGCGCATGGATTGCATAGATTGCCACAACCGCCCGACTCATATTTATCATCCCCCCGCGCGCTCAGTGAATCATACGATGGCTCTCGGATGGATCAATCCCGACCTGCCGTTTGTGAAGAGCATCGCCGTCGAAGCGCTCGAACATCCGTATACCACAAAAGAAACCGGATTGGACAGTATCGGGATTATCATGGAAGGGTTTTATCAGGAAAAATATCCCGATGTGGCGCGCGACAGGAAGGCCGATATTCAAAGGGCTATCGAGGAGACGCAAAAAATCTTTTCCAGAAATTACTTCCCGGAAATGAAAGTGAATTGGAAACGATTCACTGATAACATCGGGCACATGTATTATCCCGGCTGTTTCCGCTGCCATGATGAAAAGCATGTCTCCGACACCGGAGAAACGTTGACAAAGAACTGCAATGTGTGCCATACAGTCCTTGCCCAGGAGTTGGAGCGAGGCAAACAGCGCTTATCGCTCAGCGGTGTCGAGTATCAGCATCCTGTGGACATCGGCGATGCCTGGAAGCTCATGAACTGCAGCGATTGCCATAATCCGCAATAAATTATCACCATGAAAAACAACGCCGACCCTTACCAACAGCAGAGCAAAAGAGACTTCCTGAAGTACTTCCTCGGAGGAGGTTTCTTTGCCTGGATAACCGCCGTGCTCTACCCGGTGCTGGCATATATGAAACCGCCCCGACAGGGGGAAGTCCTTGTCAGTTCCGTGAACGCAGGGAAACTGGCGGACATCCCGATCGACACCGGACAGATTATCAAATTCGGTACGAAGCCGGTCATTCTCGTCCACACGGCTTCGGGAGAGCTGAACGCTTTTGATGCCACCTGCACACACCTGGACTGCACGGTGCAGTATCGCGCCGACATGGGAGTTATCTGGTGTGCATGCCATAACGGAAAATACGATCTGACCGGCAGGAATATCGCGGGTCCTCCGCCAAGGCCCCTTGAGCCGTATCGGGTCGTCGTTCAGAACGATGAAATCATTATTTCCAAAAACGTATGAACCGCTATTTTGAATCCGCCTTTCGATGGATTGACGAGCGTGTACAACTGCACGATCTCGTGGAGTTCATGAAGAAGAAAGATGTGCCGGTGCACCGACATTCCGTGTGGTACTACTTTGGCGGCGTTTCCCTTTTTCTTTTTCTGATACAGGTCGTGACGGGAATCCTCCTGCTTCTGTATTACAAGGGTAGCGAGGAACTGGCTTTCGAAAGCATTCAGTTCATCATGTCCAAGGTGCAATTCGGATGGCTCATCCGGTCCATCCATAGCTGGGCCGCGAACCTCTTTATCCTTGCCGCAATGATTCACATGTTCAGTGTGATGTTTGAGAAGGCTTATCGAAAACCGCGGGAACTGACGTGGATCTCGGGGATGCTCATGTTCTTCATCGGCCTCGGGTTCGGATTCAGCGGATACCTGCTCCCCTGGAATGAACTGGCGTTTTTTGCAACAAAGGTCGGCACGGACATTGCAGGGGTCATTCCGGTGATCGGCGAGCCGATTCTGGAATTTCTCCGCGGCGGACCCGATGTTACCGGAGCAACCCTGTCGCGATTTTTCGGGTTCCACGTCGCCGTGTTTCCCGGCCTTTTCACCCTTCTGCTGGGGATTCATCTTGTTTTAGTACAGCGCCAGGGAATGAGCAAACCCCTTGGGCTCGAAAAGGAAGCTGGCGGAGAAGAACGGCGAATGCCGTTTTTTCCGAATTTCTTTCTTCGCGATGTTCTTCTGTGGCTCATTGTTCTGAACCTTCTGGCAATTCTCGCCGTGTTCTTTCCCTGGGAACTCGGCCAAAAAGCCGATCCATTCGCACCGGCCCCCGCCGGCATTAAACCTGAATGGTACTTCATGTTCATGTTTCAGACCTTGAAGTATCTCCCTGCTCAAATCTGGATTGTCGACGGGGAAATTGTCGGCATCCTGATGTTTTCACTGGCCGGCGTTCTCTGGTTCTTCATTCCCTTCTGGGACAGGCAAAGTGCCCGCGGACTGCAGAATCGATTCGTGAATTACCTGGGGCTCTTTGCCGTTCTTTACATTATTCTCTTCACGATCCTCGGTTACCTCTCATGACCCGGCGAACCCTGTTGTTTGTCCTGTTTCTTCTGCCTTCCGTGCTCTCCGCGCAAAATCGCGTCGACCAGTGTCTTACGTGTCACCAGGCCATCGAAGACCGGCCCTCACAACTGTTCATGAGCGACGTTCACCGGACAAAAGGAATCACCTGCGCAGGTTGTCACGGCGGCGATTCCAGCACGGAGGAGATGGAGGCCGCGATGAATCTACAGGCCGGTTTCGTCGGAGTCCCAAAAGGCGATGCCATTTCCGCTGCGTGCGAACGCTGTCATTCCGATGCCGATCGGATGAAATCCTACCACTCCACATTGCCTGTCACACAGGGAGCCTTGTTGAAGGAAAGCGTCCATGGGCGCGCGTCGTTTACCGGGAAAGAGCGTCTTCTTCAGTGCACGACATGTCACAACACACACGGGATTGTGAGCGTTCGGAACCGGAATTCACCCGTTCATCCATTGAATGTGACAACCACCTGCGCAACATGCCATGGCAATGCAAGATTCATGCGAAATTACAATCCGTCCCTTCCCATCGATCAGCTCGCGAAATATCGCACCAGTGGCCACGGGGAGCGGAACGCGCGCGGCGATGCCAAAGTCGCTGAATGCGCGAGTTGCCACGGCAGTCACGACATCCGCTCGGCCCAGGATGTGAAATCAAGCGTCTATGCGGTCAACCTTCCGGGCACCTGCGCAACGTGTCATAGCGATTCCGTACGAATGAAGCCTTACGGAATTCCGGTCGATCAGTACGAATCCTACGCGACCAGCGTCCACGGAATTGCGCTTTTGGAGAAACATGACGTCGGCGCTCCGGCATGCAACGATTGTCATGACAATCACGGCGCTGTTCCTCCAGGTATTCAATCGATCTCGCAAGTGTGCGGAACATGTCATGCGTTGAATGCGGAACTGTTCTCCAAGAGCCCGCACAAGAAGGCATTCGATTCACAAAACCTCCCCGAATGTGAAACGTGTCATGGAAACCATCGCATTGTTGCCGCAACGGACGCCTTGCTGGGCCCGGAACCTCCCGCTGTCTGTGCACGGTGTCATTCGCCGCAGGAAAACCCCTTGGGCCATGATGCCGCGCGTATCATGCGGTCCGCGGTCGACAGCCTTGTGTTGCTGGAAGCTCATGCCCGCACCTTGATTGACGAGGCAGAACAGAAGGGAATGGAAGTCTCCGACGCCAAGTTCAAACTTCGAAGTGTGCGACAGGCCCGGCTTGAATCAAGGACGACAATACACGCGTTCGATACGAACCGCCTTCTTGAAGTGGCGGGCGGTGGAAAAGGAACTGCGGAAACCGTCGTGGCCGAAGCAGAGGGAGCGATTGATGAGTATTATTTTCGGAGGATTGGGCTTGGCATTTCAACACTCATTATTACAATCCTCGCCATTTCATTATATCTCTATATTATAAGGATTGAGAAAAAAGCTTAAACGCGGGAGGCTGGGGCAAAAGTGTGACGTACATCCACGCGACTGCTTGACTTCTACAAGGGAACACCGTACACTGTCATAAGTCGTTTTATGAACATCCTACCTGAGGAGCACCGACCACTATGATCAGACGCTTATCCTGTCTGCTGACAATTCTCATCGTTGTTTCCGCCTCTCTCACGGCACAGAACAAGTACATAGGAACAAAAATGTGCGCCATGTGCCACAAAACCGAAAAGCAGGGGAAGCAACTGGATATCTGGCAAAAGAGTAAACATGCCGAAGCGTACAAAGTGTTGACCACTGCTGAGGCAAACGAGATTGCGAAATCCAAAGGGTTCGACAAACCCGCTGCTGAGACGGCTGAATGCCTGCAGTGTCACGTCACCCAAGCGGATGCCAAGGTTGCCGAAAAGACTTTTGATATGAAAAACGGCGTTCAATGCGAAACCTGTCATGGTGCAGGTTCAGCATACAAGAACATCACCGTGATGAAGGATCATGCGAAGAGCGTGGCCGCAGGAATGACAGATTTCAAGGACCAGGCGACAATTGAAGCAAAGTGCAAATCGTGTCACAACGAGAAGAGTCCTACATTTAAGGGATTTAACTTTGAGGAACATTGGGGCAAGATTAAACATCCCGTCCCCAAAGTGGGATGATTTAAGCGATTCTATGTTGTAGAAAATTTCAGCGGTGTTCCGGAGAGGACTGGAACGCCGTTTTTTTTTGATTCACGGCTTTAAATGATTTTTTTGATTTCCCAATATTGAAAAGTTCAGCGCTTTGCTCCTTCCCAACATTGGTAATCCGGGCCAGGAAAAGGCAGAATTGTCCCTTTTTCTGGGGATTTTAGGGTGGAACAGAAGTTATCTGCTGGCATGGGGTTTGAACACGGGGAATAGCATTCAGACACCTTTTTAGGACCGATTATGAAAACGAACCTTGTGCTCTTAGCCTTCCTGGTTACCTTCGTTGCAGCTGAAACGGCAACAGGGCAATTCCTCAGGGCTCGTTTTGTAACCTCGGCGTACGCATGGCAGCGGCAGGATACGGTAGGTGTATCTTCAAACTATCTCTACGGATATCAAACAGCTCAGTTTTCCTATACCCAGGATGATCTTACATTTTCGACCTATCTCCAGGGGTGGAACGATTTTGCGGGACCGCTGAAAAACGATCCGAAACTTCGCCTTTATAATGTTTATGTGAAATGGAGGAACATCGGCGGTGTTGTCGATGCATCCATCGGACGACAACCGATATTTGGACGCATTGGAAACGGGACGATTGACGGGTTGTCGGCAAAGGGGAAATTCCTTGATAACAGAGTCACGGTCCTCGGGTATGTCGGAGCGCTTCCTCCTGCCGGGATGAAGGCTGTGATCATCGATGATCCCACCGAGAACGCGATGTTCGGCGGTCAGATCGTGGCCATGCCGGTGGATTTCGGCAATGTGTCACTCAGTTATGTGAACAAGCGAATTCAACCCGAAGCCTATACCGCTCTCCGTCGTGATTCTCTTTTCAACCCGGTACTGACTGAGATCAGCCCCTCGGCACGCATCGAAGAGTTTGTGAGCGCCGATCTCAGCGGCGAATACGAAATGGTATACGGCTCTATCCGATATGACCATGACCTCCAATTGAAAAGCATGTCGCGGTTTCAGTTCTTCACGCGTATCAAACCCATCGAGCGATGGGCTTTGACAGCAGAATATCTTCAACGCGAACCCCGCATTTCCTACAACTCAATCTTCTCAGCCTTCACGTATAACTCTCTGAAGGAATACGAATTTGGGCTTGAATACGATGTCGAGTTCATTGACGATCTCCAGACCTTCGGGCGGTACGGCGAAGTTTCTTACGGCGACGAAATTTCCAAACAATGGACCTTTGGCATGAATTGGAAATATTTTTCTGCCAGCGCTTCGAGCATTTACGGTTACAACGGACGGATCAACGCCGCATCGATTCACGGTGGATATCCCCTGTTCGACAACGTTCTGACTCCCACTGCCTCGTTCACTTACGGAAATTACAAACTGAATCGGTACCAGGCGAAACGCGATCCTGCGTTGAGCGGTTCTCTCGGCGCAGTGTACCGGCCAATGCCATCCTTGTCGGTTGACGCCCAGATACAATGGATACAGAACAAGATCTACAAGAATGACATGCGGTTGTTCTTGCGCGCCAGTTATTTCCTCAACGAACGAATCACTTTGTTCTGAGACCCCATGAGACCTATGACTCTCGTCAAACAAATTTCCGTTATTCAGGTCTATCTTCTTGCTGTGGGGATTCTCCTCCTCATCGTGGTCTCCACGTTTGTCACGCAATCCCGTGAAGCGACGGCGCAACAAGACCGGTCGAAACTCATAAAGTTCTCCCATGAGTTTCACATCAAGGATGCCGGCGTGGGATGCCAGGATTGTCATGACGAAGCGCCCACAAGCACCGTTTCAAGCGACAATCTCCTGAGCAAAAAAGCGAACTGTCAGACATGTCATGAAGAACAGCTCCAGAACGATTGCGCATATTGCCATACCAGCGCAGACCAGGCCACGTATGTCGGATTCGAGAGCCCGGAACGTGAAGTGAAGTTTAATCACGAGCTTCATATAACGGGTCAAACCATGGCTTGCGAGACGTGCCACCAGGGGCTAGATGCTGTGACACACGCAACCCCCGAGAACCTCCCATCCATGGCAACCTGCAATTCCTGCCACAATAATCTGACAGTCTCAAACGATTGTGAAACCTGCCACACAAATTTTGTCACGCTGCGGCCAAAGGAACACGACAGGACAGATTTTACCACAGAGCACAGACTGTTTGCCCGGATGCAGGATGCAACCTGCATGACGTGCCATACCGAAGAATCGTGTCAGGATTGCCATGTAAACCAGGAATTGATGCAAACCGGAACGCGAGGCACAGACCTCGTTTCTCCAAGGGCCTCGCGTTTGACTGCCAATGACAGGGCGCAGGGAATGACCTTGACGCAGGTACACGATTTGAATTTCAGATTCACGCATGGTGTTGCCGCAGCCGCAAAGAGTTCCGAATGCGCCACATGCCATGATACCCAGGATTTCTGCTCAACATGTCACATGGCAGGTGGAAATGTTAATCAGCTTCAATTCAGGCCTCTGACCCACCAGCAGGCGGGTTTTGTGACAATCGGTGTCGGCTCGGGCGGCGGGCTCCATGCACGGCTGGCTCACCGCGATATCGAAAGTTGCGCTTCGTGCCATGATGCACAAGGAGCAGACCCCACATGCCTCACCTGCCATCTTGATACAGACGGCATCAGGAACACTGACCCGCGGACACATCAACGCGGATTCATGGCCGATGTCCGCGGCGATTGGCATTCCGATCCGGGCTCCAGTTGTTTCGTCTGCCACGCAGATCCGAACGCAAGGGTCGACGGGACCAGGGGCGTCGGTTTTTGCAGTTACTGCCATCAGTAAATGAATCTACCATGACGAACAAAACTCTTCTCTTTCTGTCGGCCGGACTTCTGATCGCCCTTGCTGCTGCCGGGTGCAGCGACCTGAAAGATACACTCCCCGGCCCAACCCAGACTCTTGGAGTACATCCGGACGGATGGTTGACAAAAACGTCCTCTGACTTCCACGGAAATGCAATCCGCGGACAAGGCTGGGACATGCGTTCATGCAAGACCTGCCATGGCGGCAGCTACGATGGCGGCACTGCCTCCGTTTCCTGCCGCACATGTCACACGGAAATCCTTGGCCCCGAGCACTGCAATGTTTGTCATGGATCCTCGAATGCCGCCCCTCCCCGGGATCTCTCGGGAAACACGGACGAATCGTCTCGCGGAGTCGGTGAGCACCAAACACATCTGCTGGGTACAATTCGTGCCGCGGCCGTGGGATGTTCCACCTGCCATCTACTTCCGTCAGGGGGCATCTACGATACGACACACATCGGTTTGAATCCCGGACGGGCGGAAGTCACCCTGGTTGGCGGTTTGGCCTCCCGGTCAACTTCGGGTGTTACGCCGGCCCCCGTGTACCTCGAATCATCGGGAAGTTGTTCAAACACGTATTGCCACGGGGCGTTCAAGAATGGTAACGGTACAAATCCGGTTTTCTGGAACGGCGGAGCGGCTCTGAGCGGAGCCTGCGGATCCTGCCATGGCGATGTGAGCAAATCCACGATTGCAGAAAAAGCGCTCCCGAAAACCGCGGCGCAGGGCGGCACGCATCCAAACGATCTCGCTTGCTCAACCTGTCACGGAGGGGTTGTGAACGCGAGCCTTGGATTTGTGAATGCTTCAAAACACATGGATGGATGGTTGAATTTAAACGGGCAGGACAGGGATTTTTGATCAGAACGGACACGCTGCGAATCAACCGTGCCCGCATGCTTCATTAAGTGTTAGACGGTGCGTCAAGATGACGGTACCCTAACAGTAAACACTACAGACCAGGAGGTTTTCCAATGAAACAAACATTCACCGTTTTTGGCGTCCTGATGATGACCGGTGCTCTTCTAGTGGCGGTCGAAGGATGCAAGGGACCTGAAGGGCCTGCAGGCCCGCCGGGCGATTCGACTATTCTGCAGCTTGAGGGATTCGCAGCAGGTATCAACTGCGGCGATTGCCATAATCCCGACACCGATACAGTCAATTTTGTCTGGGCCCGGAAGTACCAATGGGAACAGTCGAAGCATGCGTACGGTGGAGATTATGAACGGGCAGGATCCAGCTGTGCGGAATGCCATACGACGGAAGGATATATCCAGAAAACGTCTGGCAAAACGGTCACAGCCGCGATTCAACCTTCACCCCCGGGCTGCTTTGCATGCCACTCACCGCATTCAAGGGCAGACTTCACTCTTCGCACGAGCACGGCTGTTACACTCAACTCCAGTATAGCCGGCGTCGCTGACGCAACGTTCAACTATGGCAAAGGAAACCTCTGTGCCAGCTGTCATAGACCACGGACGATGAGTCCGGAACCGGATCCGACCAAAACAGCTGCAACCGACACCATCACCATCACAAGTAATCGATGGTATGCGCACTACGGAGTGCAGAGTCAGCTCCTTATGGGCACGGGTGGATTCGAATTTACGGACTACACATACACCGGCGATGCGGCCCACACAACCGCTCCGCTTATCCAGAGCGAGGGATGCATCCAGTGCCATATGGCAAACCTGCCTTCGACTGCATCCTATCCTTTCGGAGCGGCCGGAGGGCACACAATGAACATCCGATATGACGTCACGTCTTCCATGTTGGAAGGATGCAAGAACAGTGCTTGCCATCCAAGCATCACATCGGTTGATTATCACAGCGTTCAAACGATCGTCCATGCCTACTTGGATACCCTCGAGACGATCATGGCGGATTCAGCCGCTGTCGATAGATTCAATGCCGGTGCAAAGAAGAAATGGATCAATGTCACCGTGGATGGAGCAACGATCAATGCGAGCAGCGGAAGCCCGCTCAAGATCTCTCCGGCGTCCCGCGCTGGAGCGCTTTATAATTTCTTCCTGGTCGAACATGATCTGAGCTTCGGCGTCCACAATTCAGTCTACACAATCGACCTCTTGAAGTCCTCATTGGCAGAGCTTCGCAAGCCATAAGCGCCTTTAGAGGTTCTCAAAAAAGGGAGGCAGATTCTGTCTCCCCTTTTTTTTCCCATTTCTGAAAATTCCTGCCCTTTTTTCCCAATCTCTGGAAACTGTAAGCTTTTTGACCCCCCTTTGTGAAGGGATTCAAGCTCCTTTTCCGGCAATCTCCGCGTTTTTTTTCCCGGGCGGGGCCTTTCATTGGCATAGAGGTTGCACCCGTGTTCATTGAACTTTACGTCGATAAAAGGAAAGGCAGGAGGCTTATGGCGGCATCGATTTTGGTTTGGACAGCGTTCGGAGCAGCGGTTGTTTCTGCGTTCGCCTATCAGCAAAGCGCAACGAAGAAACGCATGCTGGTACCGCTCGCGCGCAGGAGTTTTCTGGTGATGTCGGCGGGCGTTGTTGCCGCTTCCGTTCTGCTCATGCTCTTTATCGTCAGGCATCAGTTCGAATATGCCTATGTTTGGAATTACAGTTCCCGCGACCTTCCGGTCCATCTTCTTCTCACCACGTTCTGGGCCGGCCAGGAAGGCAGTTTTCTGTTCTGGGCTCTGTGCAGCACGATCATCGGATTTGGCCTCCTGAACTACAGTCGTCGCAAGCATATTGAATATGAGACGATGGCTGTCTACGCTCTCCTGCAGGCGTTTCTTCTCTTACTCATCCTTGCCAAGTCACCGTTCAAGTATATCTGGGAAGCCTATCCCACCCAGGCGCAGGTGGGTTTTATACCGGCGGACGGCAAAGGCCTGAACCCCCTGTTACAAAATTTCTGGATGATCATTCATCCCCCCGTCTTATTCATCGGATTTGCCGCCATGGCCGTTCCTTTTGCGATGGCGGTTGCCGCCCTGTGGAAGCGCAGTTACTCCGATTGGGTCAGCAAGGCCGTCCCCTGGGCATTGTTTGCCGCGATAGCGCTCGGGGCAGGATTGATGCTGGGCGGATACTGGGCCTACGGCGTGCTGGGTTGGGGTGGATGGTGGGGCTGGGATCCGGTTGAGAACTCCTCCCTCATCCCGTGGATTATTGTCGTGGCACTTCTGCATACGCTTGTGGTCCAGAAGAAAACAGGCAAGCTGATGCGGACAAACTTTGCGCTCGCAATCCTGGGTTTTGTGCTTGTCATTTACAGTACATTCTTAACGCGCAGCGGAATCCTGGGCGACTCCTCGGTTCATTCGTTTGTTGATCCGGGCGCATTTGCCTATACCTTGCTTGTGATCTGGATGGCAACAGTGACCGGTACGGGATTCATCATGCTGGCACGGCGATGGAAAGAACTCAAGGCCCGCGCAGTGGGTGTCGGCATGGTTACCCGTGAATCACTGATTGCCATGGGCTCCGCGGCGCTGGGAGCCGGCGCCCTGGTGATTTTCTTTGGAACCAGTTTACCCCTCTTTTCGGCATCGAGCGTCGAAACCAGTTTCTATGACAATATGAACCTTCCGGTTGCGGTAGCCATGCTCGCCATTCTTGGTTTAAGCTTTCTGGTTCAATGGCGTGTCGAGTCTCATTTTGGACTTATCAAGCGCTTGAGCATCGGTTTGATTTCTGCAATCGTCGGTACCATTCTTCTCTACGCAGCCGGTGTCCGGGAAGCCTCAATGCTGGTTCTTGCCTTTGCCGCGCTGTTTGCCCTCTCAGTGAACCTCGAACGACTCATCACACTTGCTCGCGTGAATCCCGCGGGGACGGGCGGGGCTATAGCGCATGTCGGATTTGCCTTGCTGTTTCTCGGAATCATCGGATCCGGGGGTTACGACCGTAAAACCACCGTTTCTCTCCCGCTCGGAGAACCGCAGGAGGTTTTCGGGCACAGGCTCACGTATGTCGGTTCTGTACCGTTTGAGAAAGGAAAGTATCGGTTTGATGTCACAGCGGAGCGCGGCGGATCTGCTTTTACTCTGCAGCCCGTTATGTATCAGAGTTCGTACAATAACAGCCTTATGCGGGAGCCCGCCTACGCAAGTTCGTGGACCGCGGATTTTTATCTGGAACCAGTGGCTCTCGAATCGCAGGATGTTCATGCAGACCATAAACCGCAACATCTGGCAAAGGGCGAGTCGGTGACGGTCGGGGGAAGGTCTGTGAAGTTCCTTCGATTCGAAATGAACCAACACGGCGACAATACGGGGCAGGATGGATTTACAATCGGAGCTGTTCTTGAAGTAAAAAATGGAAAGAAGGCCGAAAGTCTGATCGTTCCTTCCTTTTTCCGACAAGGTTCGGCCCCGGAACCGACGATGGTTGCTACAAAGGACAAAGCGCTGGAATTCAGTTTCCTTGGAATGAACATTGACATGGAGACAAAACAATCCACCGTGGAACTGAGCATTGAAGATCCAGGCTCTCACGAACATTCGGAATCCAAAGAGGTCCTGGTTGTCGAAGCAAGCCTCAAACCATTCATGAGCCTGGTGTGGATTGCTGCGATTCTTGTCCTCGCAGGCATGGGCCTGGCACTTGTGCAAAGCAGAAAGCAATCCATTGTCGTTCAGCCCATCGGCGTGAAAGGCAAATCCAACGGCCGAAAGCCAGCCGAACGACCGGAACAACAGATACCTGAAGAGGAAACCATCAACTTCTGACCACTGACTTCTGATATCTGACCTCTGATATTTGACTAGGAGACACCATGAAATCCCCGAAAAACATCCTGGTACCGATCGACATGTCGGTTCTGTCAATCACTGCCCTTCAGTATGCCGAAGACATCGCCCATCACTTTGGAGCGGAGATAACGGTCGTTTTTGTAACGGAAACTGGTGACTCACAGGCCAAGCTTCAAAACAAAGGCAAAGAGAACGACAAAGTGATCAAGTCCGCACTGGGCCATTTATTGCTCGATCATAACGTTGTTACCCAAAGTCTGAACATCGAAATCCGTCATGGAGCTCCGGCTACCGAGATCGTCAAAGCGTCGCACGATCTCCAAACGGACCTTATCATCATGTGCACCCATGGCCGCGGCGGCCTGAGTCACATGCTCATGGGCAGTGTGGCGGAAAAGGTCGTCCGTCAGGCAGCGTGTCCCGTGCTGACGATCAAGCCCGACGAGTTCCGTGAATTGGTAAATCTGACCCAGGATGACGTTGCAGACGGGCTGCATTTGCCGTAGCAATTTCCGGCAGCCCCGTTTTGAGTGTCTCAACATACCATTGAAAGGAGATCACCGTGACAGTCGGTATTCTCAAGGAAGATGCGGTGATCGAACGCCGCGTGGCCCTTACCCCCGCGGGCGTTCAAACCCTTGTCAGCGCGGGGCATCAGGTGTATGTTCAGCATGAGGCCGGCCTTCAAACACTGTTCCCGGACGATGAGTACGAAAAAGCCGGGGCCGTCATCAATTATACCTCACAGGAAATTATTAACAGAAGTGAGATCATTCTAAAAATTTCACCTCCTAATGACTTTGAACTGGCCCTGATGAGTAAGGGCCAGGCGCTCCTCTCTTTTCTCCATCTTGCGGTTTCGAACCGAAAGACCATAGGAACACTCCTCGATCGCCAGGTCACATCCATTGCATATGAGCTTGTGGAGGATTCAAGGAGAGACCTATCGGTGCTGCAGGTGATGAGTGAAATTGCCGGCCAGCTTTCGATCCAACTCGCAGGCCATCATCTTCAAGCGCGGGAAGGCGGACGCGGAATCCTCCTCGGAAACATTCCGGGTGTCGCTCCTGCGTCGGTGGTGATTCTTGGCGCCGGAACAGTCGGCACGACTGCCGCCCGTGTAGCCCTGGGCCTTGGAGCCCAGGTCACAGTCCTCGATAGGGACCTCTCGCGCCTCCGCGATTTGTATAACACATTTCCGGTAGTCAATTCCGCTCTGGCAACGGCCTATAATGTTTCAAAAGCGGTCCAGCATGCAGATGCCGTAATCGGTGCCGTCCTGCTCAAGGGCGAGCGGACCCCCCACCTGGTGACAGAATCAATGGTCAGGAACATGAAGATTGGATCGGTGATCGTCGATGTGTCCATCGATCAGGGCGGATGTGTTGAAACCAGCCGCCCTACAAGTTTGGAGGAACCGGTGTACATACGACACGGTGTCGTTCACTATTGCGTTCCCAATATGACCGCGACTGTGCCGCGCACATCCTCCGTCGGACTCACGAATGCCGTTCTGCCGTATCTCCAGGATCTTACCGCCAAAGGAATCCAGGATGCTCTGCAAACAAGTCCCGGCCTGGCCGTCGGCGTCTGTACGTACAACGGCATTTGCACCAATGATGCAATTGCAAGAATCTTCGACCTGAAACCCAAGAAACTTTCGATGCTCCTCGGCTCGAATCTTCAGGCATTGCGAAACTAGCACTCAATTCACGATTCACCATTCACGATTTACTATCAGGCTCTACTCCCGTCAATGAACTGGCTCTCATCCTACAAACAAAAAGTTGTCTCTCTCGAAGAGGCTGTCAGCGTTGTGCGTTCGGGCGACAGAGTGTTTATCAGCGGGAACGCTGCAACACCTCTTCTTTTAACAAATGCTCTCTCGAAGCGGAAAGACGAGCTATACGATGTCGAAGTGAACCATGTGCTTCTGCTTGGGGACGATCCCCTGGCAAAGCCGGGAATGGAGCGCCATTTTCGGCACAATTCGCTCTTCGTGGGCCCGGCGGACCGCGAGGCAATTGCCGAGGGACGTTCCGCCTATGTCCCCATTCACCTTTCCGAAATTCCTTTTCTGTTTTCCGGAGGGATCATTCCGCTCGACGTCGCTTTCATCCACGTCTCTCCGCCGGACGAACACGGGTTTATGAGTTACGGGGTTGAATGTGCGGCGTCCAAGGCTGCTGCCGAGAGCGCGAAAATTGTTGTCGCCCAGGTGAATGACCGGATGCCAAGAACTCTGGGCGATGTGTTCCTCCATGTTTCCCATGTACACAAGATCGTGGAATGCTCGGAACCACTCTTGACGCTGGAGCCGGGAGAGTCCACAGAAGTGGAACGAAAGATCGCGACTCACATTGCAGGACTGATCAAGGACGGCGATACGCTGCAATTGGGAATTGGCGGTATTCCAGACGCCGTCATCGCACAACTCGACACCAAGCGACATCTTGGTATCCACACGGAAATGATTTCCGACGGCGTTATCAGGGCGCTTGAGAGCGGGATCATCACCAATAGAAAAAAAACGCTCCACCCCGGCAAGGTCATCGCGACGTTTGTCCTTGGGTCGGAGGAACTCTACCGTTACGTGGATAATAATCCGATTTTTGAGCTCCATCCGTGCGACTATACCAACAACCCGTTCGTCGTTGCGCAAAACGAGAATATGGTAGCCATCAATTCGGCCATCGAGATCGATATTACAGGACAAGTCTGCTCCGATTCCATCGGTTCCAAGATTTACAGCGGATTTGGCGGCCAGGTGGACTTCATCCGGGGCGCCGGGTATTCCCGGGGAGGCAAACCCATTATTGCCATACCGTCATCCACAAGGAACGGGACCATTTCACGGATTGTCCCTCAGTTGAAGCCTGGAGCCGGAGTCGTAACCACGAGAGCTGATGTACATTATGTCGTCACGGAATTCGGAGTTGCTTCGCTTCACGGCAAGAATCTCGAGCAACGGGCTGAAGCGCTGATTACAATCGCTCATCCGGCGTTCAGATCCTCGCTTTCCGATTATGTCAAAGACAAAACACATTCCCGGGAATCCCGGGTCATACTCGTATGACGGAGGTGTTTATGAACCTTGTCTGGGAATCTGTCCGAATGGGTGTTTGCCGGAAATGCATTGATGGAGGTACCAGGGGGGAATGCCGGCTTCCGGATGATGAGATATGTTCTCTGAAAACCTATTTTCCGGAGGTCCGGGAAGCGATCACCTCGGTGAATGTTCATTCGATGGAGAGCATTGCCCGGGCGCTGAGAAAGATCGTTTGCCCCCGATGCCTCTATGGAACTTCCGAGCACTGCAGGAAGCGCGACACCCTGGAATGCGCCATCGAACGCTATATGCCCCTTATTGTTGAGAGGGTCGCAGAGATGAGGATGGCGTCTCGACAAGAGTAGAGCATTGACGATTCACTGTTTACGACGATTCATCGGGGAACAAATGGACTCTAAACAACTCATGAAGTTGTCGGTGGAGAGACTCGAGAATGACCTTGAGCGAATTACCACTATTGTCCGGGCTGTTGAAGAAGAACTGGGTGACGTGTGCACATCGGCAGACCGGCAGTCGCTGGTACTCGCGATAAAGGTCCAGCTGGGCGAGATTCATACCCGGCTCGAGGGGGTCAAGGAATTCGTACTGGCATGCCGTCACCGGGCCCTTGATCCTCGCATTGAAGAGGATATTGATCTCTGGCTCTGACAATGACCGGCCTGCAGCACGTATTCGGACCCGTCCCCTCACGACGCCTTGGCCATTCTCTGGGCGTTGACATCATTCCGCGAAAGCTCTGCACGCTCGACTGCATTTACTGCGAACTTGGCAGAACCGACAAGCGGGCATTGAGGCGCAAGGTGTATGTCCCCCCGTCTGAAATCCTGCCCGAAATCCGGTCTGCCGTAAAGGCGGGAGGAATAGATACAATCACGTTTTCAGGCTCCGGCGAGCCGACGCTCAACTCAAGCCTTGGATTTATGATTCACGACGTCAAGTCCTGGACGATCCTTCCGGTCGCCGTGATCACAAACGGCACTTTGCTTTTCATGCCGGATGTCCGAAAGGATCTCCTGGAAGCCGATCTTGTCCTTCCCTCGCTCAACGCCGCAACGACAGCTGCCTTCGAGCGGACGAATCGCCCGCATCCCCGGCTCAGACTGGACACGATCCTGGAAGGGTTGCGGCAATTTCGTTTCGAATATCATGGCAGATTCTGGCTCGAGATCTTTCTGGTGGAGGGAGTGAATGATTCAAAAGAAGATATTGCCGCACTGAAATCAGCAGTCGCCCGGATTCGTCCGGATCGCATTCAGCTGAACACTGTTGTTCGACCTCCTTCAGAACCATCCGCACAGCGACTATCAATGAAGCGCATGGAGGAAATCCGGGAACACTTTGGGGACACGTGTGAGATCATTCCGGACTGGGCCGCGCAACCGAACGATTCCGCCGACCTTCCGATCCACAAGGACATTGTTGCCATGGTTTCCAGACGCCCCATGACGGCTACCGATATCGCAGCCTCCATTCGCTTGCCCCTCGCGGCCATCATGAAACAGCTCGCATTCCTTGAAGAAAGCGGGGCTGTTCGATTGTCTTTCTATGGGGGGGAATGGTACTACCGATCAGCGGGGCGGAAATCGTCAGTGCGTCCGTCACCGGCTCAACGCAGCATAGGAGGACTATCATGAAACCCCTGAAAACAATTCTTGTTCCCACGGATCTCTCTGCTTCTTCTCTCGCAGCTCTTCGCTATGCCCAGGATATTGCAGATCCGTCATCGACGGAGATTATCCTCCTTCATTCCCTCAATCGGAGCGAAGAAGGGCGTGCGGCCCGGTTCCAGTCCGACCCTGCAGAATTGGATGCACGGAAGAAGCTGATCCATCTCCTGACCAGGGAGGGAATGATCCGCCGGGATCTCAGAATCATGCTTGGGAACAGATCACCGCTCATAGCAATTCTTGAAGCAATTGCCCGTTTGGATGTCAACCTTGTGGTGATGACCACCCATGGGCGAACCGGGTTCAACCAAGCGTTGATAGGGAGCATCGCCGAACAGGTTGTTCGGCTTTCCCCCGTTCCGGTGCTTGTTGTCAAAATACCGGGTCAGGAACCGACCAGGCTCTGTGAGGCTGATATTCAGATGCATCTCTCGTTAAACTAGCAAGGATTTCTTCTTTTTACTCCTTTTGATTCATTTCTCTATTCGGTCGATATTCTTGGATACAGCTTCATGAGCCTTTCTTCGCAGGCGAATAACTTGCTCCGAAGCGCCTCGATCGTCCTCGTTGCCTTCATTGGGGTATCTGCATGCTTTGGAGGCGGATTGCTGATCGTGGATCCGTCGGGCCGCCTCTTGGGGCTTTCAACCTCCATGCTGGAGACAACCCCGTTCGAGAGTTATCTGATCCCTGGAATTGTGCTTCTTACCGTTATCGGCGTGGGGAGCTTTCTGGTCATGGCAACGATTATTCGCTCGAATCCCATCTTTCCTGTCCTTGTTACGGCAGACGGGGCCGTTCTAACAACCTGGGTCATTGTTCAGATCGCGATGATCGAAGTGGTCCTGCCTCAACAACTGATTATCGGGTTCATCGGCCTGCTCCTTGTCGGCGTCGGTGTTCTCCAGTGGAATCATCGATCAGTCCGTAAGAAATGATGGAGCGTGGATCTAAACGCTAAGACGTCGTCATTCGACATTCAGCGTTCGACATTCGATATTGCTTTTCAGAAGGTGAACTAACGAACTCACCGCCCGCGATGGATAGACCACATCACCAGTGACATTTCGGTTGACGTTCCTTATATTAACCCATCTTCAGGGTAACCGGTAATCCACCCGAAAGGAATTCTGCCGTGGAAGATGCTCTTCTGATCAATCGCCTCCAATTCGCCTTCACTATTATGTTTCACTATCTGTTCCCTCAACTGACGATGGGGCTCGGGCTTCTTATTGTTCTGATGAAAGGCGCATACCTTAAGACGGGCACAGAATCCTTTAACACGGCCGCGAAGTTTTGGGGTAAGATTTTTGCCATCAATTTCGCCATGGGTGTTGTTACAGGAATTCCGATGGAGTTTCAATTCGGTACGAACTGGGCGCGGTTCTCCACGTTTGCAGGAGGCGTCATCGGACAAACGCTCGCCATGGAAGGCATGTTCGCATTCTTCCTCGAATCGAGTTTCCTTGGCCTGTTCCTTTTTGGCGAGCGCATACTCGGTCCAAGAGGACACTTTGCCTCGGCGTGTGCCGTTTTCCTCGGTTCGTGGATTTCAGGGTACTTCATTATCGCGACCAATGCCTGGATGCAAAACCCGGTTGCTTACACGGTTGCTGCTGATGGCTCGGTTCATCTGAATGATTTCTGGGGGCTATTACTGAACCCGTGGATACTCTGGCAATATACCCACACCATGATCGGTTCGGTCGTTACGGCGGCGTTCGTTGTGTCGGCAGTTGGAGCATACTACCTGTTGAGCAACAAACATACGGAGCATGCAACGATTTTCTTGCGATTCGGAGTCATCGCCGGAATGATTTCCACGATTCTTGTGGCCTTCCCCACGGGCGATGCTCAAGTGCGGATGGTGGCGGAAAAACAACCGGTGACCTTCGCGGCCATGGAAGGAATCTTCGAAACGAAGGAAGGCGCTGAGCTTGTCTTTATCGGTCAGCCCGACATGGAGAGACTCAAGATTGACAATCCGCTCCATATCCCAAAACTGCTCAGCTTTCTGACACACTATCGATGGGAGTCCGAGATTAAGGGCCTCGCATCGTTCGATCCCTCTCTGTGGCCCACAAACGTTCCCTTGCTGTATTACTGCTATCACGTCATGGTGGGCCTTGGCACATTGTTCATTCTGACGATGCTTGCGTCGTTTCTTCTGCTTCGAAAGAACAAGCTGTATTCGGCCCGATGGCTGCTCTGGATGCTTATGCTGGCGTTTCCGTTTCCGTACATCGCCAACACCGCGGGATGGATGACGGCAGAATTGGGGCGACAGCCGTGGCTGGTGTATGGACTGATGCGCACAGTCGACGGGTCTTCTCCGACCGTATCGGCAGGCAACAGCCTGTTCACACTTCTCGGCTTTGCAGGAATGTATTTTGTCCTCGGCACGTTGTTTCTCTTGCTGGTGATAAAGAGAATCAATGAGGGACCGGCTCAAGCGCCAACTCCACACTGATGCGGACGCACTCCTTGATGGACGTGAATCAACTCTGTGAAATCTGTCATCCGCGTCTCAATCCGCGTTAATCAGCGAAAATCATATGGAAACTCTTTGGTTTATTATTGTCGCCTTCATGCTCGCGATGTATGTTATCCTTGACGGTTTTGACATAGGAACGGGGATCATTTACTTCCTGGCCGGAAAGAACCAGGAAGAGCGCAGAATTCTGCTGAGGGCAATTGGCCCTGTGTGGGACGGGAATGAAGTGTGGCTCCTTGCCGCCGGTGGCACTTTGTATTTTGCCTTTCCGCTCCTGTATGCATCAAGTTTCAGCGGATTTTACCTTCCATTGATGATCGTCCTCTGGCTTCTCATGCTCCGCGGCCTTAGCATCGAGTTTCAGCACCAGATTCACAATCCCCTTTGGAAATCATTCTGGAACGCGGTGTTTTCGTTCGCCAGTATTTTGCTGGCCATTTTCTTCGGTGCGGCGCTCGGCAATGTTGTCCGCGGAGTCCCTCTGAACGCTCAGGGTTATTTCTTCGAACCGCTTTGGACCACATTCACGGTCGTACCCGAGTCCGGCATCCTCGACTGGTTCACGGTCCTGATGGGGCTTGCCGCATTCTTTGTACTGACAAACCATGGAGCAAATTACATTGCCTATAAAACTGAAGGGGCCATTCAATCCCGCTCGCGCACAATTGCGTCAGTTTCGTGGTGGGGCATCCTCTTGCTTTCCGTTGCAACGATGATCGCCGTTTCCACCATTCGTCTGGAATTGTGGTCAAATTATTCCACCTCCTCCTGGGGGTATATCTTTCCGTTCCTGGGCCTTCTCGGATTAATCGGAATGTACTACTATAATAGAACACAGAAGGATCTCAGAGCTTTCGCTTCCTCGAGCACTTTTATTGCCGGAATGCTTGCCAGCACCGCATTCGGTTTGTACCCTAACGTCCTCCCGGCATCAACTGATCCCGCCTACAGCCTAACCGTGTTCAACACAAAGGCCCAGGACTACGGCCTAGAGGTCGGATTGATTTGGTGGGTTATTGGCTTGGTCTTCGCTGCAGCGTATTTCGTTTATCTTTATAAGATGTTTGCGGGAAAGGTACAGGTTTCCACTGAGGAATCAGGATACTGAGCAAATCCGAAATCTCAATCCCTAAGCACCAAATTCCGCTTTTCCCGCAACTTCAAAAATATGAAAGGCGGGATGCCGTACAGCGGCACTGGAATCCCGCTGTGAGCGGAATCCCTGAAAGGCGAGACAATATTCGAAATTTCACATTCGCGGCCCCGTTTCCGTTATATAATGCGCATTTCACTCTTTAACCCTGACAGCTGAGAATCCCCATGGCCTTAAAAACAGCAGAGCTTCGGCACGTTCGCGGAATCACATTCATCGGCAAAGGCGCATCAAATCATTGGTCAGCATGGACGGCGGACAGGATTTTGGCGGTAGCAACGCCGGCTCCTTGCCCAAGGAGCTGGTTCTCATCGGCCTCGCCGGCTGTACGGCAAGCGATGTGATCCCGATTCTCAAAAAGAAACGAGTACCACTGGCGGATTTCGCGATCAACGTAACAGCCCATGACCGCGAAGAGCATCCGCGGATCTTTACAGACATTCATGTCGAGTATGTGTTCTACGGAGACGGGATTCAGGCCGCCGATGTTGAACGTGCGATCGAGCTTTCCACCACGAAGTATTGCTCCGTTACGGCAATTCTCAAAGCGAGCGTTCCCATAACGCATTCTTACAGAATCGAACCTGCCTCCAAGACGGCAGAGTAACAATCGTCACGATGGTAAAACGCCGATCATCGAGACCCGCATTCACCTCTCCACCCATTCGCGAAGTTTTTAACAACCTCGTGTGGGACATCGTTGTCGGTATTCCAAAGGGTGAGGTCACAACGTATGGGGCCATTGCACACATGATTACCAGGCCCATAGGAATCCGCGCCAGATACTACAACGCCGCAAAGGCACGGTGGGTTGGAGCAGCGATGGCGGCATGCCCCTCTGGACTGCCCTGGCACCGCGTGATCAATTCGCAGGGGAAGATCAGCATTCGAACAGGAAACGATCATCATGTGCTGCAGAGAAAACTGCTTGAAAAGGAAGGCGTGAAGTTTGATGAGAAGGGGAGAATTGACCTGGGGAAATACTTGTGGGTGAGACGCGAGAAGTGAGACGTGAGAAGGGGGGAAAACAATTTCCAATTTCGAACGTTGAATGTTGAATGTCGAAGGCATTGGCACCGGGGGATGAGTCGAGGGAATTTCTGGTGAGCGAGACGCAAGAAGCAGGTCCGCCCAAAAAACATTGCATATTAAAGGTTACGGACCCAACTTTAAATAAGAAATCTCCTATTTAAGGTAACGACCGTAACTTTAAATATGGAAGTCCATATTTAAAGCACAACCACTAAGCCTTTTTCTGGATTTCCTCTAGGCTTCTCGTTACGCTGAATTCAACGTCCGCAAATTGCCCAAAATGCTTCGTACCGCATTGAATCTTCTGATTCTCCGAAACACGGCGTTCTGATTCATTCAAACTCGATTTCGTTTCCGCCACAAAGTAGAGCCGTTTGTCCTTCTTAAGCATGAGGGCCCAATCCGGGCGGTATTCACCTATTGGGGTTCGAATGATAAACCACCGGGGAAGCTTCAGAAAGAACTCCACCTCCTCAGTATTATCGCATGCCTTGGCAAATTCGCGTTCGACTGACGAAAGAGAGTCGATCTCAATATGATCATAGAGAGATTTGTCTACATTCTTCACTTTGTAGAGATTATCGACGTATTCCTCGATCTCCTTTGATTCAAACAACCGCATTTCATAGAATTCCCCGGCTATTTTCTGATATTTCACACCGTCTACCATGATGGCGTGCAAAGCCGTCTTAATTTCCCGGACAGCACCGTCCAGAAACATTTGCGGGTTCTTCAGGCAGTCTGATAAGCGCCCCGATTCTTCCAGAATTCTAACAATTGTGGTCCTCGTCAGTTCTGTTTCCTTTTGGATGTAACCGATGATATCAGGGACAGAGATCGCTATGTTCTCGACATCGTAGGCTTTTGTCGATTTGGTTTCGCCACGCACGCCCTTGTTGTCCATAACGACTTCTGTCCGTTGGGAGATAATCCTCGGAGCGCTGATCACCGGCATCTGCCGGATTCTCTTCGATACGTCTTTAATCAGCTCGGGCGTGGCGAATTCGACCCTGTATGTCGTTTTCTGATGTATTCGCTCCCACAATGCCTTGAACCGTTCGTCTGTCTCGTACCCTTTCTTCAACCGTACCGGCACTTTATCGGCCTTCTTTTTAATCCTCCCTTCAAACTTTTCGCCCGTTTCCTCTTCGATTTCCTTTTGAAGCTGCTTTGCAAAGTCATCGTAGCTTTCGTTTGCAACAACTGTCAACCGATTGATTGACCTGTCGACAACCCGGCACCCTTGATTATCGACAGCCAACCGAAGACCACGGCCGATTTCCTGCCTTTTTTTCATCTCCGATCTGGTTTCGTTGAGCGTGCAAAGTTGAAATACGTTGGGGTTGTCCCAGCCCTCCCGTAAGGCGGAGTGACTGAAAATAAACCTTAACGGCTCCAGAGGATCAAGAAGCCGTTCCTTGTCCTTCATGATAAGACCATACGCATCTGCATCATCTTCTGATGCCCGGCCCTCTCGTGAATCCTTGTATATTCCCTTTTTATCCTGCGCAAAATACCCATTATGAATCTGTTCGATCCCTCCCGGGAAAAGTCCTCGATATTCGGGTTTGTTAAGAAACTCAACGACAATTTCCTCAAACCATTGAGCAAATTTTCCCTTAGACGATCCTGCATCCAAATATTCGCGGTAGTTTTTTACTTTATCGATGAAGAACAACGAAAGCACCTTGATCCCCTTTTCCTTTAATCGGGCCTCTTTCTTAAAGTGCTCCTCGATGGTTTTACGGATCTGCACTTTCATGATATCGTCCTGCAATCCGCCCTGACTTGCCCCCACCTCAAGCCTGCGGCCGTTCGAGAATTCCACAAAACGGTCCTCAGCGTCAATCGCATTGACGATGTAGCCCTCCCTGTACATTTCCCTCTGGTTCGAAAGATCGAAGAGATTGCTTCCATTCCGAACTGTCACCGCTTTTCGAATGATGGATTCAGCTCCGACTACGTCAATCGTGATCTTGGCGGACAGCGAGGTCTTCTGCGCCTTGATGGATTCGATGCGGATGTATGGCTGATTGAAGCTCTGTTCGCTCACAACGGAGTCCACCTCGATTTGCTTCACAAGACCCAGGTCGTAGGCTTTAACCGGACTCAGCTTGTAAACAAGATTGTAGACAAATTTGTGTGTTGCGGAATAGCGAATTGTGCATGAAGGGAGGAGATTTTCGATGGCTTTTCGTCGATTGTCCGTTTCCATGTTTTGCGGCTCATCGATAATAACGATCGGGTTCGTATTTTGAAGGAATTCGATGGGTCGCTTTCCAGTGAGTTTGTCGTTCGCCTTATTAATGACATTCTCATCCTTGGCAAATGAGTCGATGTTGATCACCAGGACCTGAATGGTATTGCCCGTGGCAAACCCGCGAAGCACAGAAACATTCTTCGAATCGTAGACTGAATATGACAAGGGAACCCGGTTATAGAGATTCTGGAAATGTTCATGTGTTATTTGCAGATTCTTCAGCACACCTTCGCGGATAGCAATGCTCGGTACTACAATGACGAACTTCTTGAAGCCGTAAGTACTGTTCAGCTCATAGATGGTCCGCAGATATACATAAGTCTTTCCCGTTCCGGTTTCCATCTCAACGGAAAAATTCATCCCTTGAAGTTCTTTTGATTCTGGAATTCCGTTTCGTTTCTGGATCCTCCGGACGTTCTCAAGAATTTCGGGCTGAACGATGCGTATGGCATTCCCAACGCCGTTTTCTGTGAAATTCAGGCTTGTATTGGCTTGCTGGAGGGAGAATTCGTAGTCGCCGGTATTGAGCGGTTGGCCTTCGAAGATATCCACAACAGACTGGATCGCCTGCAGCTGATATTCTTGATTGGATTCGAATTGGAGCTTCATGATTCAGACATCCAGGATTCAGGGCATTTTAGAATAAATCCATCAGATTTCTGAACCTCACTGGGGAATATACTCTTGGCAACATTGGCCCTGCCGATGGGGATTGTTGCGTGCGCTTGTTTTTGGAGTTCTACGGAATGACGCTGAGGCGGAAAGGCGATCACGATTCTCTTATCAGGAAAGAGAGACTTGATTGATTTAACCGGTGCAGAAAGGTCGCTATCGGCAGAAATAAGGAGCGCCGTGTCAAATCGATCCTGAAAGGCATCAGTCATCATTTCGACGGCAATATTAACATCAGTCATCTTCTCGTTAGGAATCATCTCTTTGAACCCGCATTTTGGGCACCTTCTTGGATTTGATTGGTACTTACCAAAGTAGATCTGGAAGTCATCAAGTGTCTCCAGGCCTCGATGAAGATCGACTGTCTCTTTCTTTTGTTCGCGGGATAGGAAACCCTGCTCGTAAAGTATTTCGTTAAGACCAATTCCTGATTGTGCTTGAGAAGGTTTTTTGCCAAAAGTTGCAGATTTAGCCAATAGTATCGTTGCCATTTTGCAGCTCTGAGACCGAAATAGAAGTTGAAGCCGTCAATGTAACTTATTACTCTTTCCATGAGCCCCCCATATTGATTTTTGATATCAAATCGAGTATATTGTGGTTGTTGTCTAACAGCTCCGGCGTGAGTAACGCCGGACCGACGGCTTCAGGAGTTATCCTGAGGCCGTTTCTATTTTCAGCCAACCAAATTGCTGGCCTGGGCAAATTGGTCCAATCCCCAATTGGCGATTTTTGGCAACAATCATGTTGTTGACGTCAACAAAATGATCAGCCGGATCTGACTTGGCATTTTGACATGCAATTCTTGCCTTTTCGATGACCATGAGGAAATTCCTCCATTCCGAGTATCCGAGGAGCTTCTGCAGGTCTCTTGCGTACCAAAACTCGACGTCATCGGCGGTGTAGGCGGCTGATTCAAAATTCACAGTGAGTTGTTTAACGAGATCTGATTTCATTGATAATCCCCCAATTGAATTTATTTGATATGAGAACGGATCTTGGCCATTTTCTCCCGATTGTCAGAACCGCTGATGAATATGATGACGTGATGGTTATGATGATTCTCCGGGTGGTCGCGACCGGAGTTTTCGCTCGTTGATAAGTCTTCTGAATTCCAATCGTTTGGATCCGAAATTCAATAACAGCCCGACTTCAAGCCTGTAGGCCTCCAAATAGTTCAGTATCTGCGCCAGGTGAACGTCTTCCAGCGACGTGAGGGCTTTCAGCTCAACCAATACCTTCCCGTCTACGAGAAAATCTGCCCGCCGACTGCCGATTTCCTCCCCATGATAATGAATCGGCATCTCAACCTGACGACGACATATTTCTGGAAAGCAATGTCATAAAGATACTTCTCCCAGTCGCTGGTAATTCGAGGAATACCCGTTTTCGCAACAAATGGTTCTTCATCTCCGTCAATCGACTTTGCTTTCACTTCGAAAATCTCCAGCGTATTCCCCGTCTTCCTTATGATGTCGGCTCGTATAAAATAGGGCCCAAACTCAAAAGCGGCTTCAGCAATTATCACATTTCCCGCTTTTGAGATCCTATCATCCGTTTCCTTCAGTGCTTCAGAATAATCGAGTGTTTCAACCGTGATGCTTTCACGAACCGGATTCTCACAAAAAAGAAATTTCGCCAGCTCACCGACTTGAAACCCACCCCTTGCCAATTCACGCAGGAAGGGATCATCCAACTTCTCATTCGAATACTCTTTTTCCTTTCCTGTATAGGACAACTTTGTCATGCACTCCAATGCGAGTTTGAAGCGAGATTTTGTAAGATAACGCATATCTAGACCCTCCATCAGGAAAACGAATGGAAACGACTGGGGCAATCAGCTGGAAGGTGAAAAAAAATACCCATAAGCGGAGGTTATTCGGCGCTGATTCTTCTTTCGCGCTGCCAATGTTCAATCGACATTCGGCAATCGGCAATCGACAATCACAGAGCCCAACCTCGCTTACGGGTCTTGACTTAGGCCACAAGATCCGAACCAATGTCACCGCC
>Ga0302046_10000238_pt1 | contig 57622 bp, 46 predicted proteins | sample RVTome_11_FD_200261 | JGI IMG/M metagenome (GOLD analysis project Ga0302046, IMG submission 200261) | Soil microbial communities from uranium-contaminated site in the Upper Colorado River Basin, Wyoming, United States - RVT147D111 (version 2) ...
CATAAATACGATGGATCGTCCCGGGGTCTTGCACGTGCGGAGGAGGGCGGAGCAGGAGGCGATCCATGATATCCAGCATGGTTGCATTCGAACCGATTCCCAAGCCGAGAGTCAACACGGCGGCGACAGCGAAACCCGGACTCCGGCGTAACGAGCGGAACGCGGAAGTCACATGCTGAGTCGTCAAATCCAGCCAGCGTGGACGCCTCCCCGGTCGGGCACCCATTGCCTTTTGTAAACGGTGTCGCCCATTGGTTATGATCGATCGCATGCGGTAGGTCATGGTATCAGCCTTCTGGCTGGAGAAGTGCAGGGCGAGCACGAACTCGGAGACGGTATCGAAGCGCTGACGGGGATCCAGATCCATTGCTCTGCGAACGATCGCTGCGACTTCCGGAGAAATGTCTGCCACGTAGTCCCGGACATTTGGGATGTTTTCCGTGAAGCGCTTCGCTACCGCCTGCATCGTGGTTTTTCCTTCAAATGGCGGGACACCAGTCAGCATCTCGAAGACTACGCATCCCAGGCTATAGACGTCTGCGCGTCCGTCGACCGTCATCTCACCGAGGACCTGCTCAGGACTCACGTAGGCTGGCGTTCCGGCTGATGCATCGAGTTCGCCGACTCTTTTCCATGCGCGCGCTTCGGCGTGAATAGTCCGTGCGATTCCGAAATCAGCGATGTATGGGTGCTCTTCGGAGAACAGGATATTCTCCGGCTTGATATCGCAGTGGACGACATTCTGGTCGTGTGCGTACCGCAACCCCTTTGCGATGCCCGTTGTTATCGTGACGGCGTCGGGCAAGGCAAACCGACCCCTGGAGTCCAGCATCCTCCTCAGGGATCCACCGGACACGTACGGCATCACGTAGAACGGATAACCGGCGGCTACACCGGAGTCGATGAGCGTCAGGATGTGGTGATGGTCAAGGGAGGCACTACGTCTGATCTCCCGAAGGAATCGGGCGGACCCGATGCCGCTGACCACTTCGGGTGAAATGACCTTGATAGCTACGCGACGACCGTGTTTGATGTCCCGTGCCAGGTAAACGGTTCCCATCCCACCTCGACCCACTTCTTCGTCCACCAGGAATCGATCGGCAATCGCAGCCTGAAAATCCGCCCGCGACCCTACCGTCCAATCGTCTCTTTCTTCGTCGACCACAAACAGGTCGTCGAATTCCGCATTGAACACCTCGAGTAGTCGTGCCTGCGTTCGGCCGGAAGGGAACGGATACTTGCCGTGCAACAAGTCGGAGAAATGGCCCCGCGAGATGCCGAGGCGCATTGCCCAGTGGTTCTGGCTGATGGAACTGGATCGAACCAGCTCAACGAGTTGTTCGTGTTTGAGTCGGACCCGCATGCCCTCAAGGTAGGAATTGGACGCGACGAGCGGTATATCGGCCGGGGAAAAAGTGTTCGGTGGATCGTTCGGTGGTGTCATGAAACGGAAAGAGGGAACGTGAAGAAGGGAGATGCTTCATCCTTCAATCCCGGACATGCGATTCTGCACCGGTCAATTGTAACACACGCAACAGATGCCCTGCCGTGTCGCCCGCATCCTGTGCATGTTGGGTAGTAACGAACTCCTTGGAAGCTGGATGGACCAGAAACGCTGGAGTCAGATCAGCCAACTCTTTCACGCCGCGCGAGAGAAGTCTGCGCCGGAGCGGGAGGCGTTTCTCGAGGCTCAGTGCGGCGGCGATCAACGACTCTACCACGACGTCCGCGAGTTGCTCGATGCAGATGGAACGGAGGAAGGCCTGTTGGCCGACCTGGTCGCCGAGGCCGCGCGCCGGCTCGAGGAGCCAATGGAGGGCGGCAGGGTCGGCCCCTACCAAATTATCCGGGAATTGGGTCGCGGTGGGATGGGTCGAGTTTTCCTCGCCGAGCGGGCGGACGGACAATTCGAGCAGATGGTGGCTCTCAAGCTCGTACGCCGCGGCATGGATACCGATCAGATTCTGCAACGATTTCGTCAGGAACGGCAGATCCTTGCACGGCTCCAGCATCCCAACATCGCTCGACTCGTAGACGGCGGTGTCACGGAGGACGGGCAGCCCTTCTTCGCACTCGAGTACGTCGACGGCGAGCCCATCGATCAGTACTGCGATGAGGGCAATCTCAATGTCGACCAACGGTTGACGTTGTTCCAGGAGGTCTGCCAGGCGTTGGTCTACGCACACTCCAACCTGGTTGTCCATCGTGATCTGAAGCCCGACAACATCCTGGCGACGGCAGACGGTCGGATTCGCCTGCTCGACTTTGGGATTGCCAAGCTCATGGCAGAGGATTCGGGCGGCACGGCGATCACCAGGACCGGCTTGTGGGTCATGACGCCGGCTTACGCCTCACCCGAACAGGTGCGCGGTGAGCACATCGGGACAGCGTCGGACGTCTACTCGCTGGGGGTGATCCTTTACGAGTTGCTGACTGGTGTCAGACCGTACGAGATGGACAGCCGGAGTCCCACGGAAGTCGAGCGGGTGGTCTGCAGCGTCCAACCCGAGAAGCCCAGCACACGCGTCGGGAAACGCACGGCTGGTCCTCAAACGAGTGAGCGAGATAGTGGGACACGTGGCGCAGACACAAACCGCTTGAGAAGGCGATTGTCCGGTGACCTGGATGTCATCTGTCTGAAGGCGCTTCGGAAAGAGCCGGAACGTCGGTACGGGTCGGTAGAGGCGCTACTGGAGGATGTGCGCCGCCATCAACGTGGACTCCCTATCCTCGCCAGGCCGGACACCATCTCCTATCGTCTGGCCAAAGGGATCGGCCGTCATCGTGTTGCGGTCGCGGCCGCAGCGCTTCTGGTCTCGTTGACGTCTGGCCTGGTAACGTTTTACACGATGCGTCTTTCCGCCGAGCGGGACCGAGCGCAGGTGGAGGCAGCCAAGGCCGGTGAGGTCGTAAGCTTCATGCGCGGCCTCTTCGAGGTCTCGGCCCCATCAGAATCGCTGGGTGAAACGATTACCGCGCGCGAACTGCTGGACGAAGGTGCCCGACGCATAGACGAAGGTCTGGACGGGCAGCCCGAGGTGCAGGCGGAGATGCGGCAGCTCATCGGCACCCTGTACGGAGACATTGGACTCGCAGCAAAGGGCATACCGCTGCTCACCCGCGCGGTCGAACAATACCGTGAATTGTTAGGTGACGAGAGCGAAGAGACCGCGCTGGCCGAACTCGATCTTGCATCACTGTACCAGGATGCGGGAAATGTGCCGGCTGCGGAGCCCCTGTTCCGGAAGGGACTTGCCACCCGCGTGAGATTGTACGGACCCTTTCATCCGCTCGTCAGTGAGGCGCGGGAGGGGCTGGCGTATTGGCTGGAAGCCAATGGGGAATACGATGCAGCGGGTGAGGAGTACCGGCTGGCGCTCGCGGGTTTGCGAGCATCTCTGCCACCAGGTGATGATCGCATTGTCTCATTGATAGTGAAACTGGGGCGCTATCTCAGGCAGCGGGGGGATACCGAAAGCGCCGAGCCGTTGTTGCGTGAGAGTCTGGCCGCCCAACGTTTGAAGCTGGGCGACTTCAACCTCGATGTTGCGAGCACGGCGCGAAACCTCGCGTCGCTGTTGCGAGACAAGGGCGAATACCCTGAAGCAGATTCGTTGTTCAGCGAAGCGCTCGCGACTCGACGGGCGATTCTTGGGGAGAGTCATGCGGAGGTTGCGACAACCTTGAATAGCTATGCCATACTGCTCGACCGCATGGGGGAAACGAACCGTGCGACCGCGGCGTACCGGGACCTCATCGACATCTACGAGCAGATTCACGGTGGGCCGCATCCGGATCTTGCGGCGGCATACAACAATTTAGCCCAGAGTCTCCGCGACGCCGGGCAGAATGCTGAAGCGATTCAATTCTTCGAAATGTCCATCGACACACAGGATGCGGTTTTTCGCGGCGATCACCCGAACCGTGCCTTTCCCTTGGATGGGCTCGCCTCGATCTACATGCGGCAAGGTGAGCCGCGGCGCGCCGAGCCACTACTGCGTGAGGCGCTCGAGGTCCGTCGCGCTGCGTTGGCGCAAGGGCACCGCTATATCGGCGAGTCGGCTCGGGACCTTGGCGAATGTCTCCTGGAACAGAGTCGCTTTGCCGAGGCCGAGCCTCTCCTGCTGGAGGCGTATGGCCTGTTTTCGGAAGGCGAGGGGCCGACGGCGAACCGTACCCGTAGTGCACGAGAGCTGCTGATCTCGCTCTACCGGCGTTGGGGAATGCCGGATCGGGCGGCGGTTTACATTGGCGAGCGGGTTTCGAGGAACTAGCATCAACTCTCGACTGTGATCCGTCAGCTGGAAATGGACAATTGCTCGTGTAGTTTAAGCCACCGGGCATGCCGGGACGCTTACCGTTCACCTGGTCCAGAAGACGATAACACCGCAGACCGCACCGGTGCGATTGAATTCCGGCGGCATTGTTGCAGCTGAGGTGTATACTTCAATAGCCTCTATCTGGTCAACGGGCAGCATGTCGTTTATGTCATTACCGGAGACTGCCTTTCCACGATAAAGGCCGTCAATGAAATAGAGCGGTGGGCAAAGAGCGCCCTCGTCGCCCACCGTAATGGTACGCGATCTCGCGCGACTCGTAACGACAACCGGGCCCCGCTCACCGGGTACAATGCGAATGCCGGGAACACGTCGCAGCAGCTCCGTCACAACCTGCGGATTTCCAAGTTTCTCGAACTCCTCTCGGGTCAGGAAGCTCCCGCCTCCTCGGTTGCGACGCTCTTCAAATTCAGTTAACGGTCGGCGCCGCGTCACCGCGTCGGCGGAAACGACAATGGGTTCGAGTTCCGTCGGCAGCCGCTCGAGTTGGGTTTGTGATTGCGGAATGGTTGTGACCGCACCCTGCGTTAGCTCGACCCGGACCTCCTTGGGGAAGTACCCGGGGCTCCGGACCAACAGCCGCGTTCGCCCGGCGGGAAGCTGCCGCAAATGGAACGATCCATCCGTCTGCGTGCGGGTTCGAAAGCTGCTATTCTCGATCTGCACAAGAGCGTTCGCCAGGACTGAGTCGCCATCGGCCGTACCGACGGTGCCAACCAACTCGCTACCATGCGATGACTCGGGCTTCAGCAAGAACTCCTGAAACCAGATTCTGTCCGAGATGGTGAACAGGGTATCGTTCTTCACGACGCCGTCGGGAACAAATGCCAACTCCACGAAATCGCTGGACAACCGACTGGACCGAGCGTGCATCCGTATCGCCACCGACATCGGTATGTCACAGGCCACGAACAGGCCAACTGAATCCGTGGGCACCACGGCAACGCTCGTCGCGGCGCTATCTTGCGCCACAAGCCTCACCAGCGCATTGGGTAGTTGGTTCCACGACATAACCACGTCAGCGGTTGCCGACGGCCGTCTGGATTCCGCCAGTCGGACGGCTCCAAATACCACGCCACGCTCCGCGCCTTCGGAGCCACACGTCCGATCCCGAACGAGCGCCGCATCGAACATGAAACCGCGAAATGCTAAGCTTGGTACGAGAAGCTTGAACGCCCTGACCTGGTTCGGAACCAAACTGAAGCGTGGAAAGATCGAAGGCTCGTAGCTGTCCTCGCGGACCTCCAGCCAGTACTGCCCTGCATCCTGTGCGCGAAGCAGGAACATCCCGTTTTCATCGGTCAGCGTCCGGTCCAACGCAATCGTATCGCGCGAGAGAATCACCGTCGCCCGGCTTATCGGATCTCCGGAGACGCTGTCCGCTACCACTCCGCGTACAATCTGACCACTGGCGGGCGCGGCAGCGGAGATCCCACTTGCGAGTAGAAGCACGGCATACTTCATGGCAACCCCAATGGTATGGGTACACAAGAGAAGTGTAAGGAGCTGATTCCCTAAAACGCAAATCACGTATCACATGGAGCGGTCAAAGGACATCCCTTCCGACGGATTGCTGTCTGAATACGCGCACAATTCGCATGCTCCATTGCGGGACCAAAACGGATATCCATGTCGTTAAAAGCCGCCGCAAGCCCGTAGGTTGCCGTCACGGTGGTGGTCCCACGCCAGCGCTTGTGCCAAACCAAGGGAGCGTGTCGATAAGCGTCGGTTGGCGCCCACGGTGCCCCAGTGACCGCCTAACGCAGACTGAGAGCATGCCCCGTGGGGCTACTGGAGTCGACGAAGACCGATGGGCCCCAACGAGGAGCGGCTCTTGTGAAACACACGACGAAGTATGTGGGTTTGGACGGCCATCTTGCTCTAGCCTAGGGCTAGCCCGGGCTAGCCCTACCAGAACCGCATGCCAATACTCGATCGCAAGTTCCCCCTCTGCACAGATCGTGTCGTGGTCCTGAAGGAGCGCCGCTAGGGAACCTTCTGCTCAAGTCGTGTGGTGGTCCCGAAGGAAGCGGCGACCTTTCGCACCCGCTGCCCTTTTCCGCGAACTGCAGCGGCCGGAGGGACTGCCGAAGCGCCCGCTGGTCGTGAGTCTCGGCCCAATGGCGCTACGACTCGCCCCGACGTCCGCCGCGTGTGCGGGCCCCGGGCTCCGGACGCACACGACTTGTGCAGGGTTCTCTAGCGGGATGGTTCGAATGCGTTCGCTGGATATCGACCACTTGCGTTCCACAGGACCCAGTCGGTCAAGCCCGCGTCGTATACGGCATTTATCTGCGCCCGAATCTCGACGGCGGTGTAACGCGGCGGCCGGATGCTGAACGACTGGAGAAAGGGTCTGATCCTGGCAGGGTTCTCGAGCGCCGCCGACCGCTGCAGACCTTCGCGCAACGCGCGACTCACCACGGCATACGGCTCAGCGTTGGGTTGCTGAAACCCGTAAGCGCCGCGCCCATAGTGGCTGGGGTACACCATCGGCAGGACAACGTCCGCTGCGGAGACGAGATCCTCCCAGACCTGGCCGATCCCCATGTCACCCGTCGAACTGGTCGTCAGGCCAAATACGTCGAGCGTGAACGGTACCCCGGTCTGGCGAACGCGCTGGCCGAGCAATGCCAGATTGCGGCGAATCGCTTCACGCCGTGACTCGTCAGGCAACCGGGCAGGAAACACCGCGGTGTCCATGTAGCGTGGTGACTCATCGGGGAATCTGATGTAGTCGAACTGGACTTCGGCGAATCCGAGGAGGACGGCCTCCTGCGCGATCTCGGCGGCGTAGAGCCATACGGAATCCCGGTGCGTGTCGACCCACTCCGTTCCGAAGCGGTCCTTCCACACTCCACCATCCACATGCTGGATGGCCCAACCGGGCTTCCCCTTCGCAAGCAAGGGATCCTTGGCCACGACGATACGCGCAACCGGGTGGATCCCGTGTTGGTGGAGCAGGTTCAGACGCTCGCGCACGTTACGCGTTCGCAGCTCCCCGTTGGCCCCGATCTCGATGGCAGTCGGAACAGCTGACCGGTACGTCACGTGACCGGTAGCATCCTTGACGTCGATCACGAACGTGTTGAGTTCCGTCGTGTCCGCCAAGGCTATGAGATCGTGCAGGCGGGACCCGCCAAATACCCATGCGTTGAGGTAGACGCCTCGCACAATCGGAGGGGGTTCCCCGAGTGGCGGTGGCGGCAGCTCAATCCGTTGAATGGATGGTCCACCAGCCAGAGCAATGTATTGAGGCGATTCCCGATCGTGATGCACAACGGCCAGGATCTGCTCCGCTGCGATGCCTGCACCGGGATCGGCACCCGGAGCTGCGTCGCCTTCACGCACAGTCTGCCCCGCACCCACGATCGCCAAGCCAACAGCGAGGGCAACGAAGACGAATACCGAATCCCGACGCGAAGTAAATACACCTGACACTTGACACAGCCTGACGAGTTAACGTTTCCTGACGACCTGCGCCGAGGTTCCCTAGGTTCCCGGCCGCGCCTTCAGCGCATTGAAGAACAACGGGTACGTGGCAATCGACTGCCCGCGATACTGCGGTCGAAAGCCAAACAGGACCACGCGACCCTCGCCAATCGGTGCTTCGATCATGGCGGCCTTGCCGGCAAGTCGTTCTTCACCGAGCACCCAGCCCGACAGGAGCACATCATTAGGATCGTCCGGGTACTTTGCGATCACGCGGAGCCCTGAACCAGATTCAACTTCGAACGCCGGACTGCGCTGGAACCAACCGGCCGTTCCGTTGGGGACGTTTTGTGTCAGGGGATGGGTTGTATCCAACTCCATGCGGAACAGCGTGCCGGGAGCATAGAACTCCTGATTGTCCAGCCCTTCCACGGCGTCCCGGACCGGCAGATCAAATGTTTCGACGGCAAACCGGCTCGCATTGTTGAACGTGACGAGGGTGCCGCCCCTGTTGACGAATTCCATCAGCGCGCGACGTCCGACCTCGCCCATTCCGCCACCATACGGAGCCGGGTAGTCGCTATCGAGCCCTTCGACGATGTCGTTTGGTGACTGGTCGGGAATGACGATGGCGTCAAACGTCCGGTTCAAGTCCCCCGCGCGTACTACCGAGTCGACCAGCGACGCGTAGGGAATGTTCCACGTGTCCAATATCCAGCGTGTCCACCCCTCGTCCATCGATGCGTCATAACTCATGTACAACCCAATCCTGGGAGTGACGCCGTCAGGATTATCGACACTCAGGCCTTCATACCCATAGTCGGGCACCATTCGGCCAACCGGCTCGGAAAGCGTGACGTTGAACTCGTCCTGGACGGTGACAACGTCCACGCCCATGAGGAGTGGCAATGTGTGTGCCGTTACATCGTAGGGTGGGCGTGGTGGCCCGCCGGGATACATTCGGAGGTCGGGGTAATCCTGCCGCTCGAGCAATGCCTTGGCGAACGAAGCGTAGGGCTGCTGATTCCGGATAACGTAGGTTCCTGCCGGATACGTCGTTCCGTTGGCCTGGAATGGGCGTTCCGCGCGCTGAATCTCCACCAGACCACGGTGCAGGATCTCCAGCATGGCCTGCAGGCCGATCGAGTTCCGCTGATCCTCGGGAATGACGAACGCATAGGGCCACTCGTCCCAGCCATCTGTGGCGCGTTGGTTCACCTTGGCGAAATTACTCAACCAGACATAACGATTTCGCGCAGCGTGGTTGAGCAATGCCAATGCACCGCTCGATTGGTAGTCAACGATGTTCGCGAGGTTCCACGTCCCGCCCGGCCATGGCGCGGAAAAGTTCCAGCTCGACTCCTGCGCATGAAACCCGCGCCCGGGATTGAGGTTCTCGAATGGCATCTCGACGGGAGTTGCAAGTTGCGCGCTCGCCGTCTCCGAAAGAACACGAACTCCGCCGTGGTGATGCATGTATGCGCGGGCGGGTGTCCATGCGTCGTACGTTGCACTCACGACGATCCCGGTTTTGCCCTGACCGATCAGCTCCCATGCCATGTACGTACCTAACGTGTTGTATCCGTTGACCAGGACGGGATCGACGTTTGGCTCGATGGGATCGAGAAACGGGGGCAGGAAATATCGAGCGCCGCTCCCGCCCATCTGATGGATGTCATGTGTGATCTGCGGATGCCACCAGTTGTGCAACGAATCGACGGTCAGTTGCGTTTCCACCTGTGTAAACGCATACCAGTCCCGATTGTTGTCGTGTCCCACATAGTGATGATAGAGCTGAGGCGGACCATTACCCTCCGCCTCAGTGCCGAGCGTCCGGTTGTACCAGTTGCTGACGATCGTAACACCGTCCGGATTGAGGGACGGCACCAGGAGCAGGACCGTGTTTCGGAGGACTTCCTGGGTTTCCTCGGAGTCGTCCGTCGCGAGCCGGTGCGCGATGATTGTCGGTGACAGGTGGCCGCCAACCTCCGTGGAATGAATGCTCGACGTAATCAGGACGATCGTCTTGCCCTCCTCGAGGATCCGTCCTCGTTCCGCATCGCCTGCCAGCGTGCGGGGGTCCGCCAGCTTCGCGTTCATGGTTCGGATCTCTTCGAGTCGACTCATGTTTTCCGGACTCGTTATGACCAGTACGACAAATGGGGCACCGAGCGTCGTTTTTCCAAGCTCCCGGAACTGGACGCGATCACTCGCCGCCGCGAGGCGTTGGTAGTAATCCACGAGGACCGGCCACTCGACCAGCTTGCGGTCGTCTCCGGGCGTGAAGCCGAGGACCGATTCCGGCGTCGGAACCTGCGCCGCGGTGACAGTCACACAGGTCAGGAGGGAGGCAAGAGCGATGCTTACTGTGCGGATGAAGTCACGTTTCATACCCTGGTGCTCCGAAAGAGGAAGAAGGAATGAAGTTGCCGCGACCCAACGCGCACCTCCGGGAGCCCATTTCAGCACCCTGCTAAGGTCCGTCCGCCATGGTCACCGCCCGATCTGTCGCAACTCCACGCGTCGGTTCTGGGCTCTCCCCTGCGCCGTCTGATTTGTGGCGATCGGCTCATCGGGACCATACCCGCGCGCCACCATTCGTTCCACCGGTACACCCCGCTGCGCAAGATACGTCCGGACCGCCTCTGCACGAGCGAGGGAGAGTCGGGTATTCGTGGTCAGACTGCCGGTATTGTCCGTGTGGCCGGCGATTTCGATTCGGACATCGGGTTGACCCAGAAGCGATGCCGCCACGTCATTGAGGGTGAGATAGGAGTCTTCGGTCAGCCGGGAGCTTCCGCTTGCAAAGTTGACCCCCCGGAGAATCAGCGGTTGGACGGCACCCTGTTCGACCACAAACAGAATCGGGCATCCGACCGAATCGACGTCCCGTCCCGGAGCCGTGTTCGGGCAGCGATCCAGATTGTCGTTCACGCCGTCGCGATCGGCGTCTCCTGCCGGCGGACAGCCGTTGCTGTCCACAGCCGTTCCGGGCGGCGTATTGGGACACTGGTCAACAGCGTTGAGGACGCCGTCGAGGTCCTGGTCAGCGGGGCATCCGGTCTCGTCGACCGCCGTTCCGGCTGGCGTTCCGGGACACTGATCGACTCCGTCAAAAATGCGATCCCCATCCTCATCCGATGGACAGCCGGTTTCGTCGACTGTCGCGCCTGCAGGGGTGTCGGGACACACGTCGATACCATCGAAGACCCGATCCGAATCCGTGTCGTATGGACATCCGGTGTCGTCCGCGATGGCATCCGTCGGCGTGTCCGGGCAGATGTCTATTCCGTTGTAGATCCCGTCAGAATCGTCGTCGATTGGACAGCCAGATCCGTCGACTCTCGCTCCAGCAGGCGTGTCCGGGCACAGATCCAGTCCGTCGAAGATCGCATCCTGGTCCGTGTCGATGGGGCATCCTGTCGGATCGACTGTTGCTCCGAAAAGCGTGTTCGGGCAGTCATCCTCGTCATTGTTGATGCCGTCGCGGTCTGTGTCGGGTGGAGGACCACCGAATGCGAGAATGGAGATTCCAGCAGAAACGCTCAAATTCAGGACCTGGTCACCCGCGGCCTTGCGGGGGGAATCCGGAAAATAGGTTCCTCGACCCTCGATCCGCAGCAGGACACGGCCGCCAATGGGGAGCCGGTCACCGAGAGTCACATGAATCCCGTTGTCGTTGAAGATGTCGCCGGACCGAGAGAACAGCCGCTCGTAACCGGTCCCCAAGTACACGGCGTTGCTTCCAATCAGCCGGCGTTGGGCGAAAACAGTCCCAGCAATCCGCGTGACATTGACGGGCAGGTTGGACGCCGGTGTCAGGGTGGTTCGGGTGAAGTCGCCCGAGGCCTCGACGGAAAAAGTCCGGGTCAGTGCGTAGCCGATGCGACCCCCCGCGCCAAAGTGACTGGCAAAGCCGAGGCTGGCGGCGTCGTACTTCGTGAACGCGCCGTAGGCTCCCATCTCGAGCCGCGTCAGGTTCTGCCCTAGGGTCGGAACACTCAGTGTTGCCAGACAGACAAATCCGAGGAGGCTCGGATAGAGTTGTTTACTGTGAACCATGTTCAGACGTCCCAGCCCGAGGGGGCTATATGTTCGGTCGTTATGGCGAGTTAATCAACTGGCTGTCTGGCCAGTTCACCGCGAAGGCGCCATTGGCGAAACGGCAGATCGACGCCGCTGAAATATCCTCATGCATTGACTGACCAACCAGGCAACTTGTGGCAGAGATGGCTACCCAGAGGCCGGACGTTGTACGATCATTTACTGGCTGTCCGGTCAGTCACTATTGAGGGTCCGGAGCAGGCCATACACGCTAAGATGTTACACCGTCGCCACTTATCAAGCTGCCAGCCACCCTTTACCGACTCACATCTGTTACCCTGATAGGCGTCTCCGCGCCCGACACGATCGTCCGCGCCCCAGCCGCGATCGCCCGGATCGTGTTTGTCATGTGATCGAGATCCAGAGTCTCAACTTCGTCAGTTACGCGATGGTAGTCTGTATCGACGTCTATCGGTGTCGTGCTGATCGAATGCGCCGGAACGCCCAGGCGCGCCAGCGTGGCATTGTCGGACCGGAAGAACAGGTTCTGGTCCGGATACGGATCGGCATAGAACTCGTATTGGGTGCCCCTCACCGCTCGTTGGAGGATCTGACCGAAATCTGAGCGGTCGAACCCGGTAATCCACGCGGTATTCGGCCCCTCCCTCGCGGGTTTCCCGATCATCTCTATGTTGAACATGGCCACGATCTCATCCGGGTCGAGTTGATTGGAGAAATAACGCGAACCGAATCCTCCGATCTCCTCAGCCGTAAACGCCGCAAACAGGAGCGTTCTCTCCGGTTGACCGAGCGCCTGGAAGTAGCGGGCAAGGGATATCACTGCCGTCGTCCCGGAGGCATTGTCATTGGCACCGTTTGCGATCGAGTCACCGTCGACGGCCCGGCCCGGTTGAAAGCCAACGTGGTCGTAGTGCGCCGAGAAGAGGACGAATTCGTTGGATCGCCTGCCGGGGATCATACCGACAACGTTCGCCATCTGCGCCGAACGCCCTCGGACGTCAGCCTCGAAGCGTTGGAGGAAACCGGTCTGTTCCGGCAGCGGCTGCAAACCGATGGCCTCGAATTCGGATCCAATGAAAGCGGCGGCCCGCTCGATGGCATTCCCCAACGCGCTACGGCCCTCCATGTCGTCCGATGCCAGGGTGCGGACGATGCGTTCGACCTCGGCCCGTTCAACCCGGGGCTCCTGCCGTGTGGCCGGGAGCATACCTGCGTTGACGGCCACGATCATGACTATACTCCATATTCTCATTACAAGAACTCCCGTTTCCGGTCGCTGGGTGAATTGTCAACCGACCCGGTTGCGCCGGCGTACCGGCTCCAGGCTTGGAGCCAGCCGATGGCGGGCGTGGCGTTGCATGGATTAACCCGGGCGATTCCGTTGTGATCTTATATCTTACTGGTACCCCTCTGGTACAGAGCAGTTTGTTCACCCGTTAGCGGGATAACGTTACGATGCAAGTGCACATTCAATACTGCGTTCAATGAAACTACAAGCCCCGCGCCGACAGTTTGTCGGCGGAACTGAAGGAGGCCTTTCCCGAGGTCGAAGTCAACTTGATCAAAAGCGCGGGTGGCGCATTCGAAGTGACCGTTGACGGCCGGTTGATGTTTTCGAAACTGCGGCTCGGCCGCCACGCCGACCCGGGGGAAGTCGTCGGACTCATCGAATCCGGTCGGACCGGCGAGTGAGGGTCGCGATTTCGACGGGGGGCGGCGATGCCCCAGGCCTCAACGCGGTGATTCGGGCTGCGGTCCTGGGCGGCTTGCACCGCGGCTGGGAAATGGCCGGCATCGAAAAAGGATTCGGAGGACTGCTTGGCGAAGCCGACATCGTTCCGTTGACGGCCGTGGATGTCCGCGGGATCACGCACAGGGGTGGGACGATTCTGGGTACGACCAACCGGGGGAATCCATTCCAGTGGCCTCGTCAGCTCCCGGACGGCACATGGACCGAAGTCGATCGCTCCGATGAGATCGTGCGGGCAATGTCGCAGCAGCGGTTGGATGCGCTCATTGTGGTCGGTGGTGACGGCACGCTGCGAATCGCCTCTCGCCTTTGCGAAAAAGGCGTTCCGATCGTTGGCGTTCCCAAGACCATCGACAATGACGTCGGTGGGACCCTCCTGACATTCGGTTTCGATACCGCCGTCAGCAATGCCACCGATGCCATTGACAAGGTCCATTCGACGGCGGAGAGTCATTCCCGAGTGATGGTGGTCGAACTCATGGGCCGTTATGCGGGTTGGATAGCCCTCAACGCCGGATTGGCCGGGGGTGCTGACGTCATTCTCATTCCTGAAATCCCTTTCGATCTGGACAGGGTCTGCGAGAAGATTAGCCGCCGGGAGGATGCCGGTCGACATTTCTCGATTATCGTCGTCGCCGAAGGTGCGGCTCCGGCTGATGGCGCACGCTCGGTGCGTGAAGCCGCCGTCGCTGGCAAGGCCGAGCGGCTGGGGGGTATTGCCGAGGACGTAGCGCGGGCTATTGCGGAGCGAACCGGCAAGGAAACACGTTCGCTGAGTCTTGGGCACCTTCAACGCGGCGGTTCGCCAACGGCGTTCGATCGCCTTCTGGGACTGCGGTTTGGCGCCCAGGCGATCCGGGCCGTCGAAGGACGGCGTTTCGGAGAAATGGTATCCTACGACCCGCCTAACGTCGGTACCGTATCCCTCGCAACGGCACTCTCCATTCATAAGCTGGTTCCCCTCGACGGTGACGCGATCCAGACGGCGCGGGACCTCGATATCTCCCTTGGCGACTAATCGGGAGTCCTCACCGGGGGACCACAAAACCCGCTCCGGCGTGCACTTCCGGGATCACTATCTGCCGCCGGATCATGAAGCCTTCCGGCAGGCCGAGCCACTTACGGGGCGCATCGTGGTCATAGCGCCGACCCGGGCGGCATGTGAGACCATCGAACTCGCCATGCAGCTCGACATCCCGACCGTGTTGGAGCGCGAACACGGAGACGAGATCCGCGCTCTGGCACGCGGACGCTCCGGTTTTGGAATCGTCGCCGGTACCGGTACGGGAAAGACGCTATCCGTCCGGTCTATTGCACAGGAAATGCTCGCGAGGCCGCTGAAGGTTGGGGTGGTCAACAGGGAACGTGAAGCGACGCCAGAGACGCCCACCTGGAACGTGGTGATCGTAACGACCGGAATCGCGCGCCGCTGGTTTCAGAATGAGTTGATCCTGAAGAACGACACGATTGTCGTCGACGAGATCCACCAGACCTCGGCCGAGTTGGAGCTGTGTCTGGCGTTAGGCAAGAGGGTAGGGTGTCGCTTCATCTGGCTTTCCGCAACCGTCGACCCATCCTTCTACCGGCGTTACTTGAATTCAGCGGATGTTCTTCACACGACCGCGTTTGATCCCAGCAGGGCTGCCGACGTCATCACTGTGGAACAGAAGCCCTTCGAATTCCTCGGCGCGCGTTTTTTGAAAGGCGTGGCGGCCGGCAAACGAGGCGTCGCGGTGTTTCTCCCGACGCGGGCGGAGACCGAAGATGCGGCGGGTCTCGTTGCTGCTCGCAATTCCCGTATAGATGTGGCGTTCTATCACGGTGGCGAGCCGATTCGCGTCGTACGCCCGTTTCTCGATGGCAGTGCCGAGAAGCCCTTCCTTCTGGCCATGACGGCGGCCGGACAATCCGCGCTCAACATACAGGGTTTGGACACTGTCGTGATCTACGACGCGCAGTACAAGAACGTCGTGATGCGCGGCCGCAATGTCCTCACTCGCCAGCATCTCGGCGCCAACGAGATTCTCCAGATGGCGGGCCGCGTTCACGGACGGGTTGCGAACGGCCAGGTGGTGATTTTGACCAACCGTGATATCGACTTTGCCTCGCTGCAGCCCGTGCCGCCCGAATTCCAGCTTGCCGGTGATACTGAACGCGTGGCGCTGACGGCCGCCGCACTCGGGGTCGACCTCTTCGAGCTGGATCTGCCGGTTCCACTCGACCGAGGGGCATATCGGCGTGCCGTTCGGATGCTGACAGACAGGGGAATCGTCGAGGATGGCCGACTCACGTCCTACGGTCGGGACGTCGAAGCAATGCCCGTGGAGCGACAATGGGGCGAGCTGCTCGTTACAGCGGGCGACGACCTGACCCACGTGGTTGCCGTTGTTGCGAACGTCGATTCACTCCATCGAATGACCCGCGATGACCGGGATCTTCGCGGCTTGATGATGGAGGGATCCGATCATCTCACCGCGTACAACGCTTTTGCCGAGGCGGTGAACATGCACGGACAGATAGGGCGTGTTTTCGGTTTGCCGCGACACATGTTTGATCCCGAGCTTCACGTCTGGGCAGAGCGGCGCGGAGTCCTGGTCAAAGCCATCGAAGACATTGCTTTGGGTGTCGCGTCCGTGTACAGGACACTGGAACTGCCGCTTCCAGAACGTTTCGAACTGGCCGACGAGAAGATCCTTCGCAAGTTCCGCGCGCTGCTTGCCGAAGTCATGCCGCTCGACTTGATCATTGACGAAGAGACGGCACAGGGTGAGCGTGTGACCACGTCCCGGGGTTCGTTGGCCGCGGCGTGGGGACCCGTCGCCGGCTCCATCCGGTACTTTGCTGACCGTCGCGGCATAACCAGAGGGGCCATCGAAGGGACCAGCCTCCCGTGGGCGCTGGTCAAACGCTACGCAAAGAGAACAGACGGCGCCGTCGAACACAGACGCAGGAAGCGCTCTGCATGCCTGATGCAGATCACCAAACACGAGTACTTCGGTTTCCAGCTCGACCGGTCGGAACGGACGTTACCGGATCCGTTTCCATCGGTGCACGCCAGCGCCGCGCGGGAGGCCCTGGCCGAAGCAGTCACGGCCGGTCAGACCGATCACGTCGATCAGCGACGACTCATGCGGGCATTGGATCGCCTGGGCGAGTATTGGCGGCGGTCCGGGGGGACCCTCGAGGCCGCAGATCCACAGTCGATCCGTCAGTTGATCACCAGCGCTCTGGGCGATGTGAACTCTCTCGATGATTTCCATCAAACTCGGCTTCACCTGGACGTGGAGGAACTGGTTCCCGAGGCCGAGGCGACCCGACTCGATGAACTCCCCTCGTCGGCCCCCATTCGCGGCGACCGTGTTCCGCTGGAATACGAAATTGAAGATGGGCAGCCGGTGGTCCGCTTGATCGTTCGGCAAGGACAGGCCCGGCGCTTACAGAATGCAGACCTTCCGTCGGTCGACCGACCGCTTCGGTTCACGGTGACGCGTGGCAAAGGTCCCGCCATCCAGGCACGTGACATTGATGAACTTCGCCGCAAGCTGGTGGCGGAACGCCCCCAGGGACATCGCCATCATCGGCGCCGTTTTCGCCGCGGCCGCTGAGGTGGCCTCGGGTTGCCGCTCGACAACACGCCGAGCCACGCAGCCGCCCACGCGTCCGCGAGTATCTCCGCGGGTGCTCCGGCGTCGAGCTGCACAATAGTTCCATACAGGACGGACGACAGGGACCAACCCAGCTGTTCGATTGGGACTCCCGGTTCCATATCCATTCGCTCGAGAAAACGCCGTACCGCATCCGTCATGGTGTGGCCGAACTGCTGCGTCGTCTGCGAAATGGCGTCGTCCGTTTCCCGATCCTGACCAATGATCGACGCGATCAGCTTGACGATCCCGTCCTCCCGATCTTCAAGAACAATCTTCCAGGTGTCGGTCACCGCCCACTTGCGTCCGGTAAACGCCTTGCTCCACCGGTTCCGGCGCCGCTCTGCGAGCGTGCCGATGACGGCAGTCCAAAGGGCACTTTTCGTCCCAAAATGGTAGTGCACCAGGCCCTTGGCGCATCCCGCTGCCGCCGCCACCCGGTCCGTCGTTGTTGCCGCCGCCCCCTTCTCGTGCAGGAGTTGGATGGTGGCTTTGACGATTCGTACCTTACCAGACTGTTCAGGATCTTGACTGGGCATACAGTCAAATCTATTCCAGCTCGAGGGCGGTCGAAAGGTTTCCAGAGAGAGAAAGAGAAGCCCAAGGAATCAAGAAGGCCTGCCTTCAACCTTCCCTTAATCCCCCTCCTGCTCTTGTGCGCCAATGTGAAACCTTCACGCCCTTCCCGGCGTATCCATTAGGCATGACGCGCGTAGTGAATCGAAACCGGGCGGCACCGTTTTCGCCATTGGCGAAGGCAGTGATGGACTCCTTCGGCGAAGGTGTGGTGGTGTTCGATGCGGACGGCTTTGTGACTTATGCCAACCGGCGCGCCCAAGCACTGCTCGACACATTGGACGGCGAGGGTGGCGGTCGGGCATCGGAGCTGCTGCCCATACTCGCGCGCCTCGGGGGTCGCATTTCCCCGCTAAGGGCCGGCTCATTGACCCTCGGAGAAGCGGTGTACCTGCCGGCGGAAGAAGGGTCTCCCTCACTGGCAGACCGCGAGAAGCACGCCATCGTCAACACCCTCAATCAGACAGACTGGCGTCTGGCTGAGGCCGCACGGCTTCTCGGGATCTCCCGTACCACCCTTTGGCGCCGCCTCAAGAGATATGGACTGCATCGAGACAAGCGCGGCAATTGGGCCGCCTATCAGTCCGCTTGAAGCGCTGATCTCTTCACGAGCTGTCGCAGACGGCTCACGCAAGCAATAGAAATCTCCCATGCTGCTCGTCGTCCTCGCGCTTGCCGTTCAGGGTGACACGATTTCATACGCTGACACGGCCACCGCCCGACTCGTCCATCAGGCGCGCCAGCGTCACGAGTATCAGGACCAGCTCGTGCGGGACTACTCCGCGCTGATTCGCACGCGCATCGATGCAGGCCTCGGGCGGAGTCGGTTCGCGCGCATTCCGCCAATTCTTGCACACGAGACCGCGGCCCGCATCACTTGGGCTCTCCCTAACGACCTGAAAGTTGACATCCTCGGCGAACGGGCGGTGTCGGTCTTTGACGATGAAGAAGTCGACGCGGCGTTCGACTCCCCGTGGTTCATACCGCGGAGTCTTGGGGACAGTATTCGATTTGTCGATGACGAGTTACCGGCCACGGCGGCGCTGCACCCGTTGGCACCCGGCGCGGAGCGGTTCTATCGGTACGCGATTCATGATTCCGTTTCGCTCGTCTTGCCAGGTCGCACCGTTAACGCAGTTGCCGTGCGAGTGGAGCCGAAGGATGCACTTGGGCCGTCACTGATCGCCGGCGACCTCTGGCTCGACAACCAGACCGCCGAAATCGTACGTCTGATGTTTGTGTATGTCGGCGATTTCCTGTGGGAGACCCCCGACGAGGGGACCTCCGCGGACACCGCGGATGTGCGCAACGCGAACAAGTGGGCCAACCGCATTGTCAAGCTGGAAGCCGATCTCGAGTACGCACTCTACGAGAGTCGCTACTGGATGCCGTATCGGCAGCTCTTGCAGCTCACTGTGAGTATCCCGTGGTTTCTGAACATCACGGTTCCCGTGCGTTTCCTGACCACCTTCGACGACTATGAAGTCAACACGTCACGCATGCCCGTGTTCGAGGTTGCCCCACTGGATGAAGCGTCCACGCGATCACGGCGTGCTCGCCGCTGTCCCGGTAATCTCGAGTCGTGTGAACGCGACGAAACTGGTTCCTTTCTGGTGGGGCGTCACGAAAACGGCGGTCGCTGGGAGATGCACTATCCGCCAACGGATTCGCTGACGCACTTTGCGTGGGGCAATGAGTTGAGCCTGGATCTGGACCCGGACGATGAAAACCGTCTGAGGGAGACCATCGCGACGTTAGGTGAGCTTCAGGAGCAGCTACCGGCAGACTGGGTCGGCCGCATGAATCACACGTTGGCTTGGGAGAGCTTTTCCGATCTCTTCAGGTACAATCGTGCCCAGGGAGTTTCGTTCGGTGCCGGGTACCAGATCGAAACCGGTCTTGCCTTTACCAGCCTTATCGGACGGGCGAACTTCGGCATGTCCGATCGCCGCGTGACCGCGTCGCTGACGTGGAGACGGGACGGCCCGTCCGGCCGCATCGACATCCAGGCGTTTCACCGCGTGCGAGAAGTCGAACCGTGGACGAGCGGGTTGGGATTTGGGAATTCGCTGAACGCGGTCTTTGCAGGGCACGACGATGCGGACTACCTGCTGGCCTTGGGCAGTGGCATGTCCTTCGTCAGTCACGGGCGAGGGCTCTTGCGCGATGCCGAGATGTACGTCGCGTTCGAGAGACAGAGATCGATCCAAACCAGAGCGCGTTCGGGAATCAACGACGTGCTTGGCGGTACGGGATTCTTTCCGGCTAACGCCCCCATTGTCAATGGTGACTATCTCCGCGCCGGCCTCTCCCGTCGTTCCGGAATCGGCCCGTTTCAATTCGGCCAGGGCATCGAGACTTTGTATCGACTCGAAGACGAAGCTCTCGCGGCACGAATCTGGGGGACTGCTACCTCGTCGTTCGAGGTGTTCGGGAGAGGAGGGTCCATCCGCGCCCGGGCCGGTCAACTTTTCGGAGACGATCTGGAGCAGATGTGGTTCCGGGTCGGAGGTCCTCAGACGGTGCGTGGGTATGACTACGGGGTGCGTCGCGGTCGCGGGGTCTGGTCGGTTCAGTTCGACGTGGCCGTGATGAGGGCCCGTGCGGTGACGCCCGTCCTATTTGCGGACGCGGGAGGCGTTGAGAACGCCCGCTTCGTTCCCACGTTAGGCTCCGTTTCGGGAACGGAACCCCTGGTCGGGGTCGGAGCGGGCGTGTCATTTATCGGCGGCCTCGTGCGTCTCAATCTGGCCAAGGGGTTGAATCCCGAGGGAGACATCCGGTTCGACCTGCTCTTCGCCGGTACTCGGTGATGGGAGGGGTGGCCTTGGGTCGGGTCGTGCGAGTCCGTCAGGCACAACGTCGGTGCGGCGTCTCACACCAGCAGATCGCGCGACTCGGTTTCCCTCAACTGGTGCTGACGGTCATTCTCCTGGTGGTGACGTCGTTGCCGGCGCATGGTCTGCAGCAGGCTGTTTTCGCGGACTCAGCCGTCGCCCATTTGATTGCATTGGCGCGGGCCCGCCACCAGGGCCGAGCGCTCGCGTTGGCCGGGTATCGCGCCAAGACCTTTACGCGTGTTGAAGGTCGGATGGCACCCAGCCGTTTTGCTCCCGGCCTCACCGTATTTGCGTATGAAACCGCCGCTGATCTGCATTGGGCGCATCCGGGTAACGTCCGAGTCGCTGTTCGCGGGGCGCGGATGGCCGCACCTCGTTTACCCGGTCTATCCACGCGGGGCCAGGTAACCGCGTTCTGGGAAGACCTCTTTGGCCGCGAGCCGTGGTTTATTCCGGGTTCCATCGGGGACGAGATCCAACTCATGGGGATCCCGGACGAGGAGGCGGTTCATCCCCTGGCCCGAGGGGCCGAGGCCTATTACCGGTACACACTGCTCGACTCGGTTCGTTTGATCTTGCCAAATCGTACGGTGAGGGCCGTTGGGGTTCGTGTTGAGCCCCGCGTCGACAACCCGGTGGTGGAGTTCGTCGAGGAAGCTCGAGTCGATTCGTTTCCCGCCGATTTTGCGGCGCGGCTACGCGCGATGATGGACAGTGTCATGGCAGCCTATCCGGATCAGCCTGGTCGCATTCGTTCGGTCGATTGGCGCCACATCTCTGATTCGTTGCGCACGATCCGTCCGGGAGACAGCGTCGTCTATGTTCGTCGCCCCCTACGACAGCGCAGCTATCAGCCCACGTTGGTTGCGGGTGAGATGTGGCTCGATGCGGACTCGCTGGACGTGGTGCGAATGAGCGTCGCCTTCGTTGGCGACGGCATCTGGGATGACGATCCCGACTCGCCCCGCCTGGTTAACCTGGAAGCAGATCTCGAGTACGGCTTGCATGAGGGTCGATTCTGGCTTCCGCTTCGGCAAGTGCTGTCAGCCAACTTCGTGTATCGCTACCTGCCGGGCGTGAATCTTCCCGCATCGGCGGTTACGACCTTTTCGGACTACAAACTCGATGAACAGGAACCCCAGTTGGTGTTCAGCTACGAATTGCCGCCCGGCACCACGGGACGGCGGTTTGGGAGCTGGAATTGCCCAGCGGCGTGGGAATTTGGCATCGATACCTCAGCCCCGTGCGGTCAGGATTCCGTAACCCGTGTTTATGATCGAGACGATGGCACGCGCTGGGAGGTTACCCTCCCGCCGCTCGATTCCCTGACCTCGTTCCCGTTTTCCGCAGAGTTTGAATACACCAAAAGCCTCGCTGCCGAGGAGTTTATCAATGAACGCGTCGGCGAACTGGCCAGGATATCTGAACAGCTCACCGACCCAACGGCATCCAGCCGCTTCGCGGCGAATTGGCTGAAGGTCTACGACGTGTTCAACTTCAACAGGGTTCAGGGACCGTCAATTGGCTTTGGCTACACATGGAACCCTCCGATCGATTTTACGACGATACTCTTTTCCGGTCGATTCGGGTTTGGAGATGAACGGCCGCTCGGTGAAGTCATGTGGCGGCGTGAGAGCGCCGCAGGGCGATTCGATATTGCGGGATTTCGCGCGCTGAATGCGGTTGAGCCGCGCGCGGTAGGTGCGGGGGTGGGTCGAGCCTTGCGAACGCTCCTAACAGGACGTGACGAGGCCGACTATCACCTCGCGACGGGTGGGTCCGTGACGTACGTCCGATACAGCGGGCCACTTGGCGGGACGCGTTTATCCCTCGGGTTCGAACGCCAGCGGAGCGTCTCGAATGTCTCAGGATCCTGGCTGAACGATTTCTTCTTTGGCAGCGGAACCTTCCGGTTGAACCCCGCGGTTCGTGAGGGCGATTTTCTACGGCTGCAGGCTTCCCGGGAGTTTACAGTCGGGCCGGTCAACGTCGAAGTTGGCGGAGACGCACTGGCATCGAGGGAGCAGCGAGGGGGTCGCATCTGGGCAGGCAGCGACGTGTGGTTCACGAACGGTGGGCGGTTCATCGGGCGCCTTCGTGCTCGCGGTGGCATGGCGGAAGCAGATTCACTGCTCCAGCTCGCCTTTCGTGTGGGCGGTCGGAACTCAGTGCGCGGTCAGGATTACGGGACCCTGCTTGGTACCTCGTTTTGGTCTGGGCAACTCGATCTGGAGTGGGTCGTGAGCCAATGGTGGTCGCCGGTTGCTTTTGCGGATGCAGGAAATGTCGGTCGCCTGGACAACCCCATGGCCGGCTTTGGGATCGGCATCTCGTTACTTTCGGGGATCATCCGGTTCGATCTGGCCAAGGGGATCAATCCATCGCGGCCAATCAGGTTTGATCTTCTCTTCCAGATTCCCAGCCTTTGATTACGTTCCTTCGGCATGGTTCCGAGACGTCCTTTTACTATAGATGAATACGTTAGATGGTCCGACGTGGATCATGCCGGGATCATTTTTTACGGCTCGTATGTACGTTTCTTCGAGATCGCGGAAACCGAACTGTTTCGGGCTGCCGGTATTCCCTATGGCGAGGTGTTCAACAAGTACCAGATGTGGTTGCCTCGAGCCCACCTCGACTGTGACTTCAAATACCCGGCCCGATTGGATGACTCTCTCAGGGTTGCGGCGTACTTTACTCGGTTTGGGACCAGTTCCCTGGCACTCACGTTTGACGTGGTCCATCAGGGGGCCGGATGCCTGGCCGCCGTCGGGCATGAGGTGCTCGTGTGTACGGATCGTGTGAATCTCAAGTCCCAACCGATACCGCCGGAATTGCGCACGGCGTTGGAGCCCTATCGTATGTCCGAGCCGGACGCGCGCGCAGCCCTTGGTGTGAGCGAATGAAGGCGCCCGCGTTCTCCCTTACCATCGTGGCGCTTGGTCTTCTCGGATGCGGCGCAACCGTGGAGGAACCGGCCGCCACGGAAGAGACTCAGGACACTGTTGCCGTGACGGTCAGTCGTCCCACGATGCCCGAGGTTCCACCCGCGCCTGTCGGTCACCTTGCGTTGATGACGGCGAGTCGCTCCGATCAGTATCTGGTGGATGGGCAGTGGAAGGCATATGTGGACCGATGTGAGTCGGCAGGGATCGCACAGGTGCTGGCTCAGACCGAGGGATACGGTATCGCCGTTCTTCTGCCGTGGGATTCGAGTGGGCCTCTCAGTTTGCCGGTAATGGCGGTGAACGACACAACCCTACCGGAGGAGTCGGTGCGTGTTGTGGTGCAGATCTATCCGGAGGATCGTGCTTACGTTCTCAAGGCCATTGATGGCACCGCCGACTTGGAGATCTCGGCGGGTTCAATAACCGGGCGTTTTACGGTAACCCTTGTGGAAAGTACGTATCGGGATACGGTTCTCGGTGCCGGGTCCTTTGAGTCTCTGCCCGTTCGAATGGTCGGCGACGAGTACTGTCAACCACTCCTGGCGCGACCCGATACGACGGATGCCGGTGGCGTAGAACCGGCAGGACGATTGCAATGACGGGAGGAACGGAAAACTACTTTCGCCGCGGACTTGGATTGAAAAAGGAAGTCGCCGGTTCCTTGACGGCGGACTATCACAGCCGTCTCGTCGATATCGTGAAAGACAACGGCTATCAGCTCAGTGCCGGCGACCTGACGTTCAAGCTGGCGAAGGAATTTGGCTTTTGTTACGGTGTCGATCGCGCGGTCGACTACGCATACCAGTCTCGCGTCAAGTTCCCCGACAAGAGGATCTTTCTCGTGGGCGAGATCATTCACAATCCCCATGTGAACGACAAGCTCGCACGCATGAAGGTCGAAATCCTCTACCCGGAGGCCGACGGCCGATTCGACTTCTCCTCTGTCACACCGGATGACGTCGTGATCATCCCCGCCTTTGGGGTAACGGTCAACGACCTGGCGACGCTCAAGGGCGTGGGTTGCGTCCTTATCGATACGACGTGTGGTTCGGTGCTGAATGTCTGGAAGCGTGTGGAGAAATACGCACGGGATCATTTCACGGCCCTTATTCATGGGAAGTATTACCATGAGGAATCGCGCGCTACGGCGAGTCAGGTGAATGGCTATCCGGATGGGCGATACATTATTGTACGTGACATGGGCGAGGCTGAAATCGTTTGTGATTTCATTGAGCACGGTGGCGACGCGGGCGAGTTGGAAGCGAAGTTTCTGGCGTCCACATCACCGGAGTTTTCGGCGGATCGCGACCTGTTGAGGATTGGCGTTGCGAACCAGACAACAATGCTCGCGAACGAGTCCCTGGCGATCGCAAAAAGGATTGGTATTGCCATGGCCAGGCGATACGGTGCAGAGGCACTGCCTGAGCACTTCCGCAGCTTTGATACGATCTGCTCTGCGACCCAGGAGCGCCAGGATGCAGTGCTCGAGCTGATCGAGGATCCACCCGACGTCATGCTGGTGATTGGCGGATACAACTCGAGCAACACGAATAACCTTGCTGCCATCTGTGCGGATCGCACCACCACCTTCCACATCGCTGACGCGTCTTGTATCGAGCCGTCGTCGGGAGTGATTCGGTATAAGCCGGTGGGGCAATTGGAAGAAGCGGTGTCGGAGCGATGGTTGGAGGGGGTGCGGACGATTGGTGTCACTGCTGGTGCGTCGACTCCCAACAACAAGATTGGCGAGGCGATGGAACGCATTGTGGAAACGCGGGGCATTGAGCTGACAGTCGAGGTGTAGTTGGCCTGACTCAACCCCAACTCTTGGCGGTTGGTGGAGACCGTCGCAGGTCCTTGAGAAAACGATACGGCGACTGACCTGTTCTTTCGAACGACGGAACCTTCCTTTTGACTGTCAACGGACGCAGTTCGCCAGCGATGACATTCACTGCACCATCGTCCTTGGCCAGTTTTCCCTCTACCCACAGGTAGGGTTCTCCTCTGATCGCAATCCTGAATCGGTCATGCACATCCGGGCGCACGATCACATTGATCATTCCCGTTTCGTCTTCCAGCAAAATAAACACGAATCCTTTTGCTGTTTCCGGTCGCTGACGGGCTACCACGAGGCCCGCGACGGCGACTGTCGTATCATGTTTATAATCGCTCAACTGATTGCAGCGGACGATGTTGGGCGGCAGGGCGTCCTTGAGCAAGGTGAACGGATGCCCGCTGGCGGCAAACCCCAGCATCTGGTACTCGGCGACCATCTGTTCGTCCGGCTTTACACCAGCAAACCTCAGCCCTTCATGGGGATGATTGAGGGGAAGTTCGAGTTGCCGACGCACGCGATGTTTGGCCTTGACGGCATGCTTTGGCGGTAACCAGAGGCCTACCTGCCAGAGCAGTTCCCGGCGTGTAATACCAAAACAGTCGCAGGCACCTACCCACACCAGGTTCTCAATGGCGTCGCGCGAAAGATCCGATGGTGCTCGGCGCACGAAGTCACTGAGAGATTTGAATGGTCCATGGCGTTCCCGTTCCCGGACAGTCCCTTCCATGACGTCCAGTCCTGCGTCGCGCACAAAGCTGAGGCCGATGCGGAGCGCTCCAGTCTCGACCGTGCAATAGACGTCGCTGGCATTGATGTCTGGCAACAGAACCTTCACACCGTGCCGCTCGGCGTCCCGTGTCAGTACATCGAGGGAATAGAATCCCATTGGCTGGTTGTTGAAGAGTGCCGTGTTGTACTCGACAGGATAATAGTACCGGAGCCATGCGGACTGATACGCGAGCAATCCAAAGGCTGCCGCGTGTGACTTGGGAAAGCCGAACTCAGAAAAGGCGGTAACTTGTTCAAAGACGTGCTGCGCTGTGGCCTCGTTCACGCCATTCTTCCGGGCCCCGTTGATGAAGTCGTCTCGAAATCCTTCCATGTGCTGTCGCGATCTCCGCCTGCTCATGGCACGCCGTAGCGCCTCTGCCTGTCCGGCGCTGAATCCCGCTAACGCCTGACAAACCTGAATGACCTGATCCTGATAGAGTATCACGCCGAGCGTTTCGCCCAGAGGGCCTTCCAAAAGAGGGTGGTCGAGTGGCGGTTTGTAGATTGTGCCGGCCGCTTCCGCCTGCCGTTGGTCTTCCCGTCGTCTGACATATGGGTTGACAGCACCGCCGACAATCGGGCCGGGGCGAATGATTGCCACTTCAACGGTAAGGTCCTCGAGGTTGCGTGGTCGTGATCGTCGGAGCATCTGAATCTGGGCGCGACTTTCGATCTGGAAGAGGCCGACGGTATCCCCCGCACATATCTGGTCGTAGACCTTCTCATCTGCAAAGTCGATGCGGCTCAGGTCCGGAGGTTTACCGATCCGTTGCGCAATGAGCTCGACACACTCTTCTACGAGTGAGAGCATGCCAAGTGCGAGGAAGTCGATCTTGATGAAGCGGGCATCGTCGCACGAATCCTTGTCCCACTGACAGAGTACCCGGTCCGGCATCGCGGACAGTTCCAGTGGAACGATCTCAACGAGCGGCCTGCTGGAGATGATCATTCCACCTACGTGTTGCGAAACATGCCGCGGGAGTCCGGCAATCTGTTCGGCCAACTCGCAGAGATCCCGCCAGAGCGGTGCCACTGATCTTCCTTCAAAGCCGGGAATCTTCTCGAGTTCTTCCTGTAGTTGATCTGCACCCGTATAGTGGCTGGCGAGCTTTGCTACCTGTTCCAGCTCCCCGAGCGGCAGGTCGAGCGCCTTCCCGATCTCACGCACGGCGGATCGCAGGCGGTACGTTGGAAACGTGCACACGAGACCGGTGTGTTCGGCCCCGTATCGATGATACACCCGACGTATCAGCTCTTCGCGAATCTCTCGTGGAAAATCGAGATCGATGTCTGGTACGGATGCCAACTCTTCGTTGAGGAAGCGGCCGATAAACAGATTGTTGGCGATTGGATCGATGTGTGAGAGACCCAGAAAATAGCAGATGATGGATGAAACGGACGAACCACGTCCCCGACCGGGCAACAGCTTTCCGTGTGCACGCCGCGAGCCCCGCCGAACGTCATCTGCTACTTCCTGCGCGAGTTCCATGATGTCCCGATACACGAGAAAGAACCCACACAATTTGTGGTGTTCGACGAGAGCGAGTTCTTCGTCGAGTCGCTTCTCTGCTTCAGCCCGGTATCGAGACGCAGGTGGGTACAGGTGTTCGAGCTTTTCGCGGCACATCCGCGCGAGTGCTTCCGGTGCACTTCTGGTTTCACCGCCACGAAAATTCGGGAATGTGTAGCCGAGATCGCTTTTCAGATTGAAAGCCCGACATCGCTCGGCTATCAATGCGCTATTACGAATGGCATCAGGACGATCGCGAAAGAGAAACTCAATGTCCTCTCTTGCTCGTAGGTAAAAGTTGCTGTTTGGCTTACGGAAGCGATGAGATCCATCCAACACTGTTCTGTTCCGAATGGCCACCATGACATCGTGGAGGCGATGCCTTTTTCTGACATGATAATGAACGTTTCCAGTGGCCACGACTGAAATGCCAAGTTCATCTGCGATGCTGGCCAGGATACCTGTCTGCTCCAGGTCTCCCCGTACCGCGTTCCGCTGCAGCTCCATGAAGAAATTCTCCCGGCCGAATACGTCGCGACATTCGGCCGTGATCTCGCGAGCGGCAGTAATCCCTCGTGTCTGCAGGGTGGTTGGGATGAGCCCGTCGCGACAGCCAGACATGACGATGATGCCTTCGCGCAGCTCATACAACGATGAAATAGCCAGCCGCGGATCACGACGGTCTTCCTGCCCGAGATGTGTCTCGGTGAGGAGACGACAGAGATTGGCGTAGCCCGTCCTGGTCTCAGCCAGGAGGGTGAGGTGTGTGCCATCGTGCAGTGTGACTTCGGCACCGGTGATTGCCTGCAGTCCGAGATCGGCGGCAATCTGCGCAAAGGTCATGGAGCCATAAAGTCCGTTGCGATCGGTCAGTGCCAGTGCCGAATAGCCGAGCGCCTCTGCACGAATGGCGAGTTCTTCCGGGGAAGAAGATCCGTCGAGAAATGAGAACGCCGAGTGACAATGGAGTTCGACATAGGAGCTGGTGGTACCTGACGAGGTGGAAACGAGCATCGGATATCAACAGCAGATCTCAGTCGGAGGTCGGACAGCAAGGTAGAGGGCAGAAGGCGGGGGACAGAAAACGCATCGTGTGAGTCTTACGGGGTTTGGGCGTACCACTTGCCTGTCAGACGATTCTGGTAGAGCACGAGATGTTTCCCACCTTTGAGCACGACATCGAAGTATCTTCGGGCAATGTGATCTCTCCACCACTCATCCTCGATTTCCCACATCTCTCGGATCGCTATGACAGGTTTGAGGTGGCCATCGAGCCGAACGCCACTAGGGATATTGGTTGTCGAGTCCTGAGTCCTGAGCCCTGAGCCGTGAGCAGTTGAGCCTCGGGTTCTGCCGCTTCCTGCCGCTTTGGTCCGCTCCCTACCGTCTTCGCTCATCAACTCCACAAAGACCTCGCACGGCACGTTCAGGGGTCGTAGTCGATCAGTGCGTATCGGCGCTCTGGGAGTCTCGACCATGGGTGTACCTCGATGATGTGGTGAAGCATTGAACGATTGAGACGTTTCTGAATTTCCTTTGACGCCCAGCGCAACGCACGGTGTCTGCCGGCACGCGCTGCACTCGATGAATCTCTTGCAAACAGTTGCAGTTCCGACGTACCGCGTACGAGTGCTGTGATTTCGACTGTTATGGTGTCAATGGCACCAGTCGGTGGAGTTTGCTCAAGTCTCGTGTTGATCGGGGCACAGATGTGCTGACAGTCGGCTGATGGTTCTTTGAGAGTGACTTCGGTGAGCCACGAGGCCCCCTGTTCCATCTGCGCGTGTGCACGGAGGGAGTGGACTCTCCAGCCAACTCTTCGGGGATCTCGCAGTGCGCGATCGACGAGCTTTCCGATGGCGTAGCTCAGAATGGTCCGGTCTGCTACCGGAAGAGGGAATTCGATATGTGTTACGATATTTTCCGGCGGTTGTTTTCCGACAACCGGCTCGACAATCAGCCCGGCTGCGAGTTGCCATGCTGTCCGGCCCTCACGCCCAAACTGTGATACAACGGCTTCGACCGGCAACGTCGCAAGGTTACCCAACGTCCTTATCCCGAGTTGCCATAACCGTCTATGAGTATCGGATTCAACGGGAAGGACGGCAACGGATTGGGCGTTGAGGAAATGGTTGCGCTCGTCATCAGGAAGAACGACCGGGTGTCCGGGTTTTGCTCTGCATGCAGCAACCCAGGCCGCGAATTTCCCTCGCGCCCAACCAAGGCGGAGGCCGTGCCACCCCGCCGCTCCACCCGCCCCAGTCGTGAGCGGTGAACGGCGAGCCGTGAACTGCCTGGCAGTTACTGATTCATGTCGATCCCTCCCCCATCTTCTCTTAATCCCTCTGTTCGCCTCCGCCCGTCTCTGTCCGCTGCCCGCCCTTGCTATTGCGCCTTCGATTGCACGGATCTGATCTTCAGCGTTGCCGATCAAACGATCCAGACCATCCACCCCGACATACACACGCCCCAATTCAACCGGCTCGACAACTGGACTGATCTTCCCAAGCGCCAACAGCAGCGTTGAGAACTGCTCGTCGTAGTACACGGGGTCTGGCTCGAGTATGGTGAGTGTCGCGCAGAGCCCAATAGCCTGACTCACGGTCATCCCGGCCTGAACACCCTGTCGTCGTGCAACTGGAGAAACCTGCCACAGTCGGCGTGTATCTGTTGCTGAGACGATCGCCGTTGGCTTCTGAGCGAGTTCCGGTCGCCGCCGTTCCTCAGCGCGAAGCGGAAAATGAGGTATCCAGATGCAGACGGCGGTAGAAGAAACGGACAAGGGATTGACGAGTGACGAATGACGAGTGATGGGAACAGAGGCGGATAAGGGGTCTGACCTCCGACCTCCAACTTCTTTATCCGTATGTGCGGGCACTGGGCTCACAGTCCTGCGATAACCCACTGCAACTCGCTGTCTGCTGCCGGCTGCCCGCTGATGGCTGCTATTCATCAAACAATCTCAGCTGGTCGCTATCGGCGTCTCGACTGCTTCGTTCGAGTACCGGATCTCTGACCGGTATGCCAAACTCGACTGCAATCCTTTTGAAACGTCTCACGATAGCATCCGTGTAACTCCTGGGCGCAGCACCGGTCCCCCTGTACGCGCGGCGGTACTTCTCATACAACTCTGGAAAGTGTTCCTCGATGATTGGGAGAAAACCACGATGGAGAGCAGGATACATCCGCAGCGGGGATGGATTGGCAAATTGTCCGCCGTGATCCTTTGCTGCCTGTAGCAATGCCCCTATACGTGGGATAGTATCCGTAATACCAGGCAGGATAGGGGCGACGATCAAACCGGCATGAATATTGGCATCAGTGAGCTGCCGCAGTGTCTTCAGACGAACATGGGGCAGGGGCGAGCGTGCTTCAAAGAGCCTGATGATCTCAGGATCTGTGGTGATGAGCGAAACGTAAACCGTCAAGTCATGTTTTTTCTGTAACTCTTCGAGAAGATCGATATCGCGACTGACCTGCGTACTCTTCGTTATGATGCCAAGAGCCAAACCGCGTTCTCTGTTCAACCGCTCGAGCACGGCGCGTGTTATTTGGAAGGTTTTTTCTGCCGGTTGATACGGATCCGTGGCAGTACCGATTACGATTGGATACACGCGACCGTGCTGATTGCGCTGTTTGATCCGATATAAATCTCTGTCGAGTGCGGCGAGAACAGCGTGGCGTTGCTTGATGAAGATGGTATGCTCAAAGATGTCCCACGTATCGGACGCCTGATATTTTGAGAAATCCTGTTGATCGATTTTCCCGGCATCACGCGCACGACGCATCACATACTGATGGGCGTACCGTGCATAACAGTACGTACAACCGAACTCACAGCCCACGTACGGGTTGATGGACCAGAAGCCCATGCCCGTGCTCTCTGGCGCGTTGATCAGTGACTTGACCTGATGCTCGACGAATGTTGCACCTCGTCGCCGCTCATCCAGCACGTTGAGCGCTGGTCTCGTCTGTTCACGTACCTTGAAGAACTCGGCCTGATGCCGACGCGGCGTTGCGGACTCAACCACAACGACCCCAGCCACACATGATGCAGAGGTAACAACCCGAAGCGGGATACACTGGACCACCACACTCCGGACAGTGCAGAATGAGATGGCCAACTCCCTCTTTACAGCAGCGTCCAGGGCGGTTGGTACGGACGTACCGGGTAGGTCTCAGTTTCGGGATGTCTTCGGCCATATTACCGAATATATCCCGAAATTCAGCAATGACAAGCTTGCTTTATCTCGTTTGAATACAGTGATTTACACGCTTTGAGCTGAATAATTGACCAACGGTGTTTGTATGAACACCGTAACTCCGCTCCAGTGACAGACTTACTGTGATGGTAACGGCAATACCGATCTATATTGAGCCTGATGCCGGCGATATGATGCGCGGAGTCATTGAGGTTCGAGGGCTGTTGCGCATTCAGAACTCGACCCTCGAAATCGAATACCAGACCAGCTCCAACTCCATCACTTTCGCGTCCGCCAATACCATCTCACTCGATCTGAATGATGTTACGCGGATCGACTATCGGAGGAGGATCTTCAGCAGCCGCCTGACTTTTCACACGCTGACCGCCAATCACTTCGATGGCGTCCCCGGCGCAGAGGGTGAACGACTGACCATTCGGTTTGCCCGCAAGCACCGCGCCCAAGCGTCCCGCATTGCCTGGGATCTCCAGACAGCGGTCGAAGACCGCAAACTCCGCCGCATCTCCGATCAGCGATGATGGAAACCCGTATGCCACTCAGACTCTTCTCGCTTCGGTCCTTTGCCCTCCGCCCTCTCCTACTTGGTTCCATCCCCAAACAACACCGCATCTACCACAACACCACGTATCGACACCGATGCGGCTCCCCAGTCCGCCAACCAGTTCCGCAGTGTTTCCTCACCGCTCTCCTTCTCGAGGAGATCAACCAGCTCCAGCTCCCCACCAACTCTCGTTCCTTGCTGAAGTTGCGTCAGCGTTTGATCCAGACCATGCAGCAGTGTAGGGTGTTGTCCGCCACGCAACCGCCTGGCGGCTCGGACGATCGATCGTGCGATCAGACGAACCTGGACGTGCCCCGGGCCCGCCAGTCCGTTGGCGAGCCGATGCCGAATGGCGCGGCGGGCATTTTCATGGAGTTGCTCCGGGAAAGGTGCCGCGCTCACCGGTGCGGAGAACAGCTGGCTCAAGACGCCGCAGATCTCGGCGAGATCGGCCACGGGCTCGCCCGCGCAACGCACCACCACGATATCGGGTACGCAACCCGAATCGAGCAGCCAGCGCACCGAGTATGCCGCGACACACGGGCCACGCACGACCGCATAACAGTGATCCGGGGCGGTGTGGGTCTCGCGACAGCTTGTTATGATCCTTTCTCGCTGTTCCAACGCGCGGTTGGCAACGTGCGCCCGTCCCGTCCCGCTCGATACGGGCACGCCGGACGCCATCTGATGCTGGAGCTTTCTCTCCAGTCTGCTTTGCAGGCCAAGCTTCTGTTCGAGCCGCGGGGCGGGCACAAACCAGCGGACCGCAACGTTCTTGAATGGAGATCCTAAACGGCTGATGCGCCCGAGTCGCTGTTGCAGACGAAGCGGCGTCCACGGAAGGTCGTAGTGCACGACCGCATCTGCGGTTTGCAGGTTGACGCCCTCACTCAATACGTCCGTCGTGATCAGGACGCGAACGTCCGTTGCCGGACTCCCATGTGGAGATCCGTTGTGGCCAGGTGAGAAGAGGGCCAAGGTCTCCTCCAGTGAGAGTGGGCCGGATGCAATGTGCCCCCGTCCGCCTGTGACCACAGCAATGCGTTTCCAGGAGAGACCTGCCGCGAGTTCTCGCGCGGTGGGAACCGCCGTTACGAAAACAATCGTTTTCTCCGTTCTGCGTTGCTCCAGATACGCCGTGAGGTGATTGAGTTTTGGATTGATGTGCGGCGAACGAGTGAGGCTCGCAAGTAGCGTTCCAATACGTTCCTGTTCTGCCCGCAATCTCGATGCGTCCACCATGGTCGGTCGGATCCCTTCGTAGACGAGAGCCAGGTCGAGTTGCTGATCGTCGGGGTCGAAGATGAGACGCGCGTCTCGTCGCGTCAGCAGGTTCCCGCTGGCCGCGGCCGAGATGGCACGCCGGAGGTACGCATGATGGCGCTCCAGCGTACCGACGAGAGCGGGCACGGACGAATGCAGGCGGTAGTAGAGGTGGGAACGGAGCAGCCGGGCAGCGTCCGGGCTCGCGAATGAAGGGAACTCGAGATCCTCGATCCGCCGCAGCGTGTCCCGCAGCATCTCATCCGCAATCGGAGCGCACGCAATCACCGGTGCATCGATGGCTTTGGGAATGGATGAGGAAGCCCCGGCGGATGATGTGCTGCGCGCCACGAGCAGCGGTGTTGCAGCCTTGAGCGTGTCGCCGGATACGCGCCCAGCCAGCGCCCGCTCCAGTGACCTTATCCCGAATGGAGCGAGCGCATGATCGGACAGGAACAGCCGCAGGAGATTGACGAGGTCCCGCGGAGAGTTCACCACCGGAGTCGCCGTCACCAATAGCACACGGGCGTTGCGGACACTGCGAGACAGTCGTCGATATCGGCGAGTTTTTGGATTGCGAAAGCGGTGTGCTTCATCCACAATGATCAGATCACATGCAGCGATCGCCTGTTCCGTTCGGCTGAGCCGCTCATGGGTCACGATGGATATGGGAATCTCGAGCCTGTCCGCCGCGTGGCGCCATTGGGTCGCGATCGTCACCGGCACCACAACGGTTACCGAACGAAATCGTGACGCGATAGCTAGCGACACAAATGTCTTGCCGAGGCCAACGGCGTCACAGAGACACGCGCCACCAAACGTGTCCAGGATGCCGCAGGTTCGCACGTAAGCCTCGTGCTGATGAGGCATCAGGAAGCGCGGAATCTGGGCGTGCTGCGCGGTCACACCCCGGAACGACGCGGCGAGCTGTGCCTTGACGGTGTGGACACCTGCGCGGGTTCCGGGCGTTACCTGCCAGCGAATGGGTTCTCGAACCTGAATCAGGTCAGACGCCGTGATGATCGTCGAACGCTTCGAATGCACGTCGTGCGGCAGCCGGGAGCCCGAGGCTTTCGGCAACCGCTGCGTCGAGTGCGCCTTGATCGATGTTTTCACCTTCATGGGCTGCCCAACTCATTTCACAAAGTGTACTGGAATGGCGGCTCGGTTCGGGAATCGGAATGAGATTGGCCACGCGCGCGTTCATCCGGCGATACCCTCCACGGGCTTCGTCGGCGAACAGCTTGACCGTTGTCGCGATCCACGTCGAGTTCATCACGGCCGCGATCAACATGGAATCCTCCGTGCTCGACGTGACGGATACGTAGCAGGTGTTGAGCGGCACCACGTTGCGTGATCCGTTCACCAGGGCGGCTGCCTGCGGGCGCCTGACGATGTCCGACCAGACCACGCGATTTCGTCCAATGGCACCGCTCAACCTGAACACGGTCCAGATGGGGCCACCTCGAAAGTCGGCGCGCGTCTCCAGTCGCCGGCGATGCGGGGTGAAGTATCGCGTTGCGGCGCGGGAGACCCTCTGAAGCGGCGCGCCGGTTGGGTCGTGTGTCCAGACCATCCATTTGACCGGCCTGACGCCGAAACGCCTCACATCGCGCCCGCGCAGGACGGGACGAACCTCGTGGTTCGGCAGTGTCACGCCCTCTCCACCTATCCTGAGGGTAGTGTCCGCCGGAGACCTTGCCTCGAGGTGCCCCAGGAAGATGCTGTTGGCGCCTGTCTTCAGTCCGAGTATCGCGGGCGCCACAGTTCCCAGCGGACGCCCCGCGTCGAGCAGTGTGTGGACAGCGTCTCGCACGGTGGCGCTTGCGAGTATCCAGGGCCCCGGCTTGCACAGCCGGTGCTGCGGGACCGTTTCCTTTCCCGCGAAGTCGAGTTTGACCCGTTGTGACGGCGTGGCCTTCTCTTTCCGTACGACCAACGCCATCGGGTATGTGGTTGCACCGAACTGGTCAGCGTCACGCGATGGAAGACGATGCAGGTACTCGAGCGTCGTCGTCGCGGCGAGCTGCTGGCGGGCGTGTTCGCTGTACGCAGCACTGGTGATCTTGGCAGGAACCAGAAACGCGAGAGTGCCGCCCGGGCGGGTCAGTTCCAATGCGCGTTGAGTGAACGCAATGGAAGCATCGGGGAGATGGTTAAACCCTCGTTCTCCTGTTGCCTTCCACCACGAGAATCGATGCTTGAGTTCCCGCCGCATGGATGGCGGCAGCCGCTCGGCACGAACCCAGGGAGGGTTTCCCACCACCGTTGTGAATCCACCGCGTTTCATGATCTCCGGTGTATGCACTTCGTAGGAGAAGAACGGAACCGATCCCTCGCGTACGGCGGCGAGTGCCTTTCGGGATGCGCTCCGATTCTGTTTCAGCGCATCGTACAGGCCTTTCTTCTCGCGGCTCAGATTGACGCGCTTGCCAAAGAGGTCCCGTCCACGCGCTGCCGCCGCCAGATCTCGCATGGCCGCGGTGGTCGAGTCGATTGATTCCTGGAGGGCACGTTCGGCAGCCGCCAGTTCCGCCCGCCTGAGTTGGGCCAGCGCGCGAGTTCGGTTGTTGCGACGAGCGTTGAAGATTGCGTTGCGCGCGCGCGCGACCTGACGTGATGTTGAGGAATCCAATCCGACAGGTAATCTCACAGCCGAACGTGCAGTGGCTACCGGGTCGATCAATGAGTCGCCTTGCTGGACGACGCCATCGAGATTGGGCAGCGGCTCGACACTGCGTATGTCGACGGTTGGATCGTCGGCGATGACCGCCAGCCACAACCGCAGTTCCGCCAGCTTGACAGCGATGGGATTGAGGTCGACGCCGAAAAGATTTGCCTGGAGAATCTTCTTGCGGATTTGAACGAGGCCGATGTCATGGTGTTCGTCGAGTGCCGCCCATGCACGGGTGAGGGTATCGAGCGCACCGAGCAGGAACGCGCCGGAGCCGACCGCGGGATCCAGCAATCTGATACTGGAAAGGGCCGCTGCGGCGCGTTGCGCGATGTCTGATGCGACCCATTCACCAGTGACAACCCGTTCCGCATCATCCTCCGACAAGTTGGCCAATGTTGATATGGACGATTGGATTGCCGACTTGACGATCAATCTGACGATTGACTCCGGCGTGTAGTACGTTCCGGTTGTGTGACGCAGGTCTGTCTCCATCACTCGCTCGAACACACGACCCAGCATGTCCGGCGCAATCGCATCGGCCTCCTTTGCTTCGATGATGCAGAAGCGAAATCGATCAAACAGCTCTTCGAATGCCAGCTGCCACTGGCTGTTTGTGAACGTTATCCGCGGCCACCGCAGTTCGATTGCATGAGGTTCAAAGAGACCTCCGTTCAGGTAGGGGATCTGCCCAGGGGCTCCGTCCTTGCGGGATCGGATTGGTGTGTTGAGCGTCTTGAAGAACAGGATGTTGAGGAAACGACCGTGGAAGTGACTTCCGTCGCCAGCCGTGCGCTCGTAATGACACCGGAGGTAGTCGGTCTGCTGGTCGAGCCAGCCCTTGGCCTGGACGAAGTAGAGAAACAACACTCTGATCAGCGCCAGGAGTGCGAGCATATTCCGGTCGCGATCGACCGGAACGTCAACGGAATCCGCCATCCTGGAGTGGACCCGTCGAAACTGTGCATAGAAGCGCTCGCTCACCGCCTCACCGGCGAGCAGTTCATCCACGCGGAGCGCATGTTGTAAGCCGGTTGCGTCCCGGACGGGGCGCAGTCTCCCGATGAGCTCCAGGGCGTCGGCGCTCGGGTTTGCCAGAGAGACATTCAGTACCCGCGAAATGCCGGCCGCTCCGAGCTTAGGGGCCGCGATGCTGATCTGATCCGAACGTCCGATTCCGACCGCCAGCCCGCACGTCGTGGACTGTGCCATATGCTGGGCGAGGCGACGGGTGACCGTGGTGTGATCCGGGCCGGCAGCTGCTATGACCCGAAATCCTTTCCAATGAGCAACCACCACCCCATCTTCCATGTATGGGGTCCCGTCAGGGGAATAGCCCAGCAACGTGAAGAGAGACGTGAGGTCTCCCAGATTCCGGATACCGGCGAGCTTTTCCCTGAGCATGAGCGATCACAGTGAGGTGAATCGCTACGCTATCTTCGAAGCCCCTGGAATCCGTCGTCGGAAAAACGCGAGGCGTACCTGAAATCCCCGAACCGATGGAACCGGCTCCCAAACGCGGGGTGTATTAAGGTGTACACTCCCTCAGAGGAGGATTCATGAAACGCAAAACGACCCTCTTGGGCGGCATTCTCCTCCTGGTGGTATCAGTCGCATGCAGCCGCGCGACGCCTGCGGTCGGCGGCGTCTCACCGTTGCTGGAGGACAGTGTCACCGTAACGGTGGTCAACGACAACTTCTATGACGCCAACGTGTACGCCCTGTATCAGGGCTCCACACGAGATCGCCTGGGCACGGTCATCGGCCACAACAGCCAGACCTTCAGGATCAAGTATCATCCCAGACCGTTGGTCATGCAGATGCATCTGGTCGGCGTGGGCTCAACGCTTTCCAACGAGATCCATGTGGATCCGGGTGATGTGCTCGAGTTGCGGATCATGCCGGACATGCATCGAAGGGTCACGCGCGGCAGATAAGAGTTCCGTGGTCACGATCTACTCGGATCGCTGAAACCCTAAGGAACCTCTGAACACGTCGTGCGCGTCCGGCCTCCGCCCGCTTGGCGAGCAGGCGCTCGTGACTTAGGGCCAAGCCGTTATCCAGCGCCCGAGCGCCGGGCGGTTACATACGGCAGGTCGATCTCCCTCGTTACCTCCGGGGGCCATGTGCCGCGCCGGACGGCCTCCCACAACTCCGCGCGCGTGCGTTCGATCATTCGTTCGGTTCGCTGATCCACCAGTCCAATGTGCATGGCCTTTGCCAGGTCCTCTTCGTCCAGGAACCTCGCTACGCCGCCGAGGGGTTGCCACAGATCGAGGAACAGGTCGGTTGTGCGCCATTCGGCACCGTGCATCTCAAACGGCGTGCAGATGTTCGTGTACCATCCGGTGAAGATGTGAGCCGGCGTGTGGAACCGTCCCACCTCGTACCATGCGCCGGGAAAAACAAACCAGATGATCGGAGAGGCGGGCTCCAGGATCGTTTCCCCGTTGGCTGTTGCGTGCTGGTCGTGTCTTTCGAGCAGCAGCACCTTGCATTCCACCTCATCCACGATGAGGAGTTCTTCGAAGGACGACGTACCCTTTCCGGGGCGGGTGAATTCAACGCGGACTGTATGAGGAATGTGGTTTTGGGGATTCACTCCTGGTATCGCCCGCCGAGATGCTTGGCGAGGAACCGCTCGGCCGCGGCGTAGAACTTCAGGTTGTTCTCTGGCTTGGCAAAGCCGTGGCCCTCGTCTTCGAACAGGAGATACTCATGGTCGATACCTTTTTCCCGCATTGCGGCAACGATCTGTTCGGATTCGGCCTGTTTCACCCGTGGATCGTTTGCCCCCTGGGCAATCAGCATCGGTATCCTGATCTTGTCCACGTATGACAGGGGCGATCGATCTCGCAGGAACTCCGCGTCCTTCTCCGGGTGACCAACGCGGCGATGCAGATCATCGAGAAACGCCGACCAATACGGGGGCACGGACTTGATAAACGTTATGAGATTGCTGACGCCAACGATATCAACGGCACACCGGAAGGTGTCAGGGGTGAAGGTGGCTCCTACCAGAGCCGCATATCCCCCATAAGATCCGCCATAGATCGCGATGCGGTCTTTGTCGGCCACGCCGGTCTCGATCGCCCAATTGACGGCATCGACCAGATCGTTGTGCATCTTCCCGCCCCACTCCCGGTCGCCCGCGTTCAGGAAGCGCTTGCCATAACCGGTCGACCCGCGAAAGTTCACCTGAAGACACGCGTATCCTCGGTTCGCAAACCACTGAGCCTCAGGGTCGTAACCCCACGTGTCGCGGAACCACGGTCCACCGTGCACATTCAGTACGACGGGAAGGCGTCGTCCCGTTTGGGCGTCGGGCGGTGTGGTGAGGTATCCGTGAATCGTCAACCCGTCCCGGGACTCGAATGAAACGGGCTGCATCGTGGCGAGGGTATACTCAGCCAGCGCGGGCCTGTTGTAGAAGAGGAATTCTTTTTCCTTTGTGCTCCGCCGGTATGCATAGTAGCTGACTGGAGCATTGTCCTGATTGAACCCCACGAGCCAGACATCGTCGTCCGCCGTGTTGTCGTAAATACTGAAGTCACCGTCGTTGAGGCTTCTGACCGCTTCTACATCGGCCATCACGTCGCGATTCAGCACGGCCCATTCGTGTCGCGCGCGCGTGATGCCTACCATGTCCACTTCCCAGGTGTCCTGGTTTATCCTGACGCCCGTGACGTCATGCTCGGGGTCCGCCGCGAGCACGTGCACGATGCCGGTATCGATTTCGATCTTGACCAGGCGGCCCGTATTGGAACCCCGCGAATCAATGGCGTGAATGGCCTTCCCGTCTTTCGTGAAGCTGAGCGGACTGCTGCTCAGTCCGTCGTCGGTCGACCACTTTATGAGTGAGCGCCACGGCGCCTCGGGCGTGTCGCGGACGAGAAACTCAAAACCGCCATCGGCTGCCGCCGCCTGCGCACCCCGCACATTGAGATCCGAGTCTGCCACCCATCCGATCACGTTACCGGGGTTCCTGGCGACCATGGTCAGTTCACCGCTATCGAGTTCGAGCCGATAGGCGTCGTGTGCGGATGTGTTCTCTTTGTTCATCGCGATGATGAACGTGTTGGGATACTCCTTAATGTACTCCACGAGTTGCACCTGGACGCCGTCGAACGGGGTCAACTCCCGATTCTGGCCGGTGACTACGTCCGTGGCGTTCAGTCTCCAGTTCTCGTCGCCACCGACATCCTGAATGTAGAGAATCTGCCGATTATCGTAGCTCCAGAAGTAATTCCGGATGCCACGATCCCTGTCATCCGTGACAGGTCGATCATCGTCCTTGCCGAACGTCCGTACCCACACGTTGAGGACGCCATCCTTCGGTGCCAGATACGCGAGCAACGTCCCCCCGGGCGCGATCAGCGGACTGGCGCGGGTTGGATTGCCAAAGAGGATCTCGCGCGGGATGAGTGGTGGTGATGCCATAGGTCTTCGTGCTGGTTGTCAGGTTCTGAGGGCAGGCGAGACCGCCGAAAGCGGAACTCGGTGTTGCTTCCTTCTACCTTCTGTCCGCTAGTTGGTGACCTTCGTCATCCAGGACCAGGGCTCCCCCATGCAGGCGATCCACGACCGTTGCCGCGGCCAGGTGTGCCATGACGTTGACCCCCGAGCGCAACATGTCCGGAATTCTATCTATCCCGAAGAGAACCGCCAACCCGGCAAGGGGAATCCCAACCGTTTGCAGGGCCGGTGTGATGGTCACGACGCTCGCACTTGGGACACCGGCCACCGTAAGCGAAACGAGAAAAGTGGCGATCACGGCGGCGCCGATCTGGCCTCCGCTCAGCGATACACCATACAATGCCGCAAGGAAGACAATAGCCGCGCCCTGAAACAACGCGCTTCCGGGTCGGTTGATGGAAACGCCAACGGACAACACCAGACTCGAAACAGGTGGCGAGATGTGGAGTTGAGTGCGGGCCGAGTCGAACAGGGCAGGAAGGGCGGCTGGCGAACTGGTTGCTGATGCTCCGATCGCGAACGGGCTGGCGGCTGCGCGCAGAAACGTCCTTACCGAAGTCTTCCCCAGGATCCGGACCGCGGGAAGGATGACAACGCCAACCAGGATGGCCAAGCCGACTGCCACGGAGAGAACAAACGCGATCACTCCTCGCAGAATGGAGAGTCCGCCGGCGGTGGCGAGGGATGCGGCGAGGGCGAAGACTCCAATCGGTGCAATCCAGAGGATCCAGAGAATCAGTTTGATCAACGCCGTCGTGATCGCGTTGGCGGGTGCCACGAGAATCTCTTTTTGGGAATCCGGTAGTGTTCCAACCGCGGCACCGAAGAGAACGGTGAACAGGATGAGCGGCAGCAACGCGCCTTCGGCGGCCGCCGCAAACGGGTTGGAAGGGATCAATCCGACGATGAACTCGATGGCGGTTGGTAACTCTCGCGCCGCTTCATCGGCTGGAGCAGCCACCACGGTCACGGGCGCAAGGAAAAGTGCCAGCTTCATGACCAGCATGCCAATTCCGATTGCCAGGAATGAGGTGATCCAGAAGAACGCGAGCGTGACGATGCCCAGTCTCGACAGTCGTCGTGGATCCGAGAGTGAGCTGACGCCGACGAATACGGTCGTCGCGACGAGTGGGATCACCACCATGCGGACGAGGTTGACGAACGCGGTGCCGATCGGCGAAATGATCTCGGCAAATCGCTGCAACTCCGGAGAACCGCTGACCGAGGCGACGATCCCGTACCCAAGGCCCAGCACGAGGCCAATTGCAATGGCAACTTGGTTGGACATGGACTAATTTTCCGCTCGACGATTTCCTACACGGAGACTCCATTGACACACGCGCAAACCACTACCCCACGATGGGCGTTGATCCTGGGCGCTTCGAGCGGTTTTGGCGAGGCAACGGCTCTGGCTCTCGCGGGCGCCGGGTACGACATAGCTGGAGTACATCTGGATCGCAAGGCTGGAATGGCCCATGTCGAGGAGATCCGGCAGAAGATCGAACGGTTGGGGAGACGGAGTCAGTACTTCAATGTGAATGCCGCGGATGAAGAAAAACGCCACGACGTGCTCGACGCCATGGCGGCGGAGGTCAAGGGGAACGGCGGAACCATTGCGGTGCTGCTGCACTCGCTCGCCTTTGGCACGTTGAAGCCCTACGTCGGTGATACCAGCCTCACGAAGAAGAACATTGAGATGACCGTCGACGTCATGGCGCATTCCCTGGTCTACTGGGTGCAGGAAGTGCTGAAGAGGGATCTCATGGAGAAAGGTGGCCGCATCTTCTCAATGACGTCTTCCGGATCCACCCGTGTCATCGCGTCCTACGGTGCGGTGTCCGCGGCAAAGTGCGCACTCGAATCGCACACGAGACAACTCGCGTTAGAGCTGGCGGGAAAGGGAATCACGGTGAATGCCTTGCGCGGAGGGGTAACCCGAACTCCTGCATCGGAAAAGATCCCCGGGAGCGATCGCCTCTTTGCCGAAGCAGCCAGACGGAACCCCAACGGACGACTGACGAGACCAGAAGATGTAGCAAACGCGGTCGTTGCGCTGTCCACCCCCGGAACCGATTGGATCACGGGCAACGTCATCAATGTGGACGGCGGTGAGGAAATAACTAGCTGACGGAGTCGCCGCCCACGGCTCGACCCTGTTCGCGAATTTCCTCGAGTTCACGTTCGAGTTGATCGAGTTGCTTTTCCAACTCCGCTTCGGCAACATCCCTGGTGCTGACCGGGACGCCCCGTCTGTCCAACAGGGTCTCGACGAGTGAATCCGTATAACCGACAACGGCATGCGCGATCCCGCGATCAAGCCACCGGTTGAGACGCATGACCGTGTCGATCAGCGCGCGGGCCGGTAAAGCGGCGACAACGTCTGAGAGTTCTCGAAACAGCAGTTCGCGAAAATGCTGAAACTCCTCGACGATCTCACCGGTGGCCAAGCCCCGATCTGCCGCGTTCTTGCCGTACCACTCGGAGGCGATGTGCCAGAGATCGTTTGCATCGTGCCGCAATGGACCATCCAACTCACCGAGTACGTCGACGAGGAGGCCGAGTTGGCGCTGGATGATTTCGTTCGATACCGTGCCGATGCTTGCCTGACGGCCGTCTATCCAATTGGCCCAGCCCGCAACGAGCGTCTCACGCCGTTTGGAGATGGCGCGGCCGGCTGCGGCAAGCGCGGTGGGGGTCGGTCGAGTGGTAACGCCCAATAGCTGAGTCTCAGGGTGAAGGCGATTTCAGGAACCGGAATGTACCGAGACAAACATTGCACGTCAAAAAGTGGACCATGGCAACCGCAAAGACATATTCATTTGAACTGATCGGCGCAGACGGCCTGCCGCTCAGAGGGCAGATCCGCGCTACGGCCCAAGACACAACCCGTCCGGCCGTCGTAATCTGTCACGGATTCAAGGGCTTCATGAATTGGGGCTTCTTTCCCCACCTGGCCGAACGCTGCGCTCGCGCTGGATTCACGGCCGTATCATTCAACTTCTCGGGAAGCGGTGTGGGACCGGACGGCGAATCATTCTCCGAGCCGGAGCGGTTCGGTCACGCCACGCATACCGGAGACATGACCGACATCGAAATCGTCGTGGGGGCGCTCAGAAGGGGGGAACTTCGGGGTCTACAACCACCGAATCGTGTCGGATTGTTTGGACACAGCCGTGGCGGGGGAGCTGCGATTCTGTTTGCCGCCTCGCACCCCCTGGATGCCCTGGTAACCTGGAATGCCATTTCCACGATCGACCGTTGGCCGCTGGAGGTAATGAAATCGTGGAGAGGGAGCGGTGAGATCGAAGTGGTCAATGCGAGGACGGGACAGATCCTGCCGTTGTATCGGGAACTGCTCGAGGAGATCGAACAGCGTTCGGGCGACGATTTGAACATCCTTGCTGCCGCGGCCAGTATCTCGGCCCCCTGGCTCATTCTCCACGGCGATGAGGATGAGGCCGTTTCGGTTGCTGACGGGATAAAATTGCACCACGCCGCTTCCGAGGCAGGGAAGGCAAAACTACGAGTTGTGGACGGGGGAAGTCATACTTTTGGGGCTAAACACCCCTGGGCGGGATCAACGCCTGAATTGGATACTGCGTTTGAGGAGTCGGTTACGTGGTTCGCCCGTCACCTGGTGTAAGGGGAACCACGGCGGACGGTTGGGCCGTCCGCCGCGCGCTTACAACCCCGCTGCGTACAGATCGTCTACATCGACCTTCGAGCCGTCGAGAGCCCAGTCGTACACTGGTGGGCGTCGACGCCGCATGAGCAGACTGGCTGCCGCGAGTGTGGCTACAGCGAGTATTCCAACGGTAATGTTACGGATAGCGCCTCCTTGGTTCGGTACCGCGGTCTGTGTCCTCTATCGACAACCCCGGGCGTCCGCACCGGGATCAAATTCACAAAGTGGCCGCGGGTACTGTCCCACATTACGCCAAAGCAGCAAACTTCGTTCCACTTTGCAGTCTCAATCATGTCACAGCTCCACACCGCTGTAGCCGAGCGTCTGCAAACGCTTCTCCCACAACGAGTTCCGGAGGATCACGAGGGGTTCTCAGCAGTTGCCGTTCTGCTCCTCCCCACTGATTCCGGCGGCGAAATCTTCCTGATTCGGCGCGCCGAACGTCCTACCGACCACTGGTCGGGCCACATGGCCCTGCCTGGCGGTCGGCGGCAAGCGTCCGACGTCGATCTGTTGGAGACTGCTATCCGTGAGACGAGAGAAGAAACGGGTGTCGAGTTGAAGAGGGAACTTGTCCTTGGAGAACTCGACGATCTCCGGTCCACTACGCCCTCTTTACCACCTGTTGTCGTACGTCCATACGTGTTCGGTCTCCACACCCGACCAGAAATCATACCCAACCACGAGGTAGCCGGTCACATCTGGGTGAACACCCGCGAGTTGGTCCAGAGTGAAAAGGTCACGACGGTCAGCGTCCGCGGAAAACAGATGCAGGTCGAAGGATTCGTCGTCGCTTCTCACGTGATCTGGGGTATGACACGCCGTATCATAAAGCCTTTCTTGGAGTTAGTAAACAGCACCGGGCTCTGAACCATCCCTGGCCTTGCGTTCACGGTAGACTCATATAAAATTTAGGTCTACAGAACTTTTGATTTCGCTTGACGGCAAACCTGGACCGCCCATGATGGCTAATGCCAAGTCCCTGTCGACCTCTACCGAGGACTACCTGAAGGCCATTTACAAGCTCGAGCAGCGGCATGGAGCAGCGCAGACCAGTGCGATCGCCGAAGCGCTCGACATCGCCGCACCCTCGGTAAGCGGCATGGTCAAGCGTCTCTCGGAAGCGGGACTGTTGGAGCACTCGCGCTACCGCGGAGTGCAGCTGACCGATCCCGGACGCCGGGCGGCGCTTCGGATGTTGCGCCGGCACCGAATTCTCGAGCTGTACCTGATCGAGAAGCTGAACTACGACTGGGACAACGTTCATGTCGAAGCCGAGCGGCTCGAGCACGCGGTATCCGATGAACTGATCAATCGAATGGCCGACGCGCTTGGCGACCCGCAGTACGATCCGCATGGTGCGCCCATCCCGTCCGCGATTGGCGAGGTCGAGCAACCGGAAGTCGTCCCGATGACCGAGATCCCGGTCGGGACGGTAGGGGAGTTGCGCATGGTCTCTGACGACGATGCGGAACGTCTTCGATTCCTTGCGTCGCTGGGGCTCAAACCGGGCGTCCGGTTCACCGTCCTCAACCAGCAGCCATTCAACGGCCCCATCACCGTGCGGATGGAGGCCGACGGACGCCAGGAGGTCATTGGGTTTCAACTGGCGCGCTCGTTGGGCTGCGCGCCGGGCAAGGGGGAGATATGAGGGGCCCCATTACACGCCGGGACGTGATCAAGCGCGGGGCGTTAGGCATTGGCGTGGCCGGCCTCACCGCGACCTCGAAAGCGGTCCAGGCTGCCCAGGAAATGTCCGGCCACACCAAGCACGACCCACACCTTTCGAGCACGGTCGGTACGGTTCGGGATGGATCGATTGACCCGATCGCCTTCCTCGAACACTTCGACTTCGGTAAGATCTCCACGCTGCCGGATGGGCGCGTGCTGCGTGAATTCCAACTCACCACGGTGGATCGGGATATTGAAGTAGCGCCGGGCGTGTTCTTCCCGGCCTGGACCTATAACGGCCAGGTCCCCGGTCCCACGCTGCGTGCTACGGAAGGAGATCTCGTACGTGTCCATTTCTCGAACGGCGGGACGCATCCGCACACGGTGCATTTTCACGGGATTCACGCGGCAAATATGGATGGAGTCTTTGAAGTTGTGGAACCCGGCCAGCGGTTCATCTACGAGTTCGAGGCGCTGCCCTTTGGCTTGCACCTCTATCATTGCCACACGGTGCCGATCCGCAAGCACATCGCGAAGGGTCTATATGGCACGTTTATCATCGACCCGCGAGACGGACGTCCGCCGGCGCGGGAGATGGTGATGGTCATGAACGGGTTTGACACAAACTTCGATGCGGAGAATGAAGTGTATGCGGCCAACACGGTTGCGTTTGCCTACCAGCAGAATCCCATCGAAGTACGCAAGGGCGAACTCCAGAGGTTGTATCTGGTCAATGTGCTCGAGTTCGACCTGATCAACTCGCTGCACCTGCACGGCAACCTGTTTCACGTGATTCGGACCGGAACCAGTCTGCAGCCGTCGGACTATACGGATACGATCATGATGTGCCAGGGGGAACGACACATCCTGGAGTTTACGTACGATCATACGGGGCCGTTCATGTTCCATGCCCATCAGTCTGAGTTCACCGAACTCGGTTGGATGGGTCTGTTCAATGTGGTGGAGGGTATGGCGTGAGGCGGAACGTCGGAGCGCTGATCGGCTGGGGTTTGCTCCCCGTCGTGTTGCTGGTCCTCGTTGGTCTGATGTTGTCCAACACCAACCTGCTGGACGTGCTGAGACCGGTACCGCCAGTCGAAGAACTGACCTACGACCGCGTGGTGCTGGCACCCGGTGAGATCATCGTCCATGTTGTCAATGGCGGACCGGATCCTGTGACCATCGCCCAGGTGACGGTCGACGATGCCTTCTGGAACTTCACGGTGGCACCGTCTTCAACCGTGCGCCGCCTCGGGCGCGCGACGGTCCGCATTCCGTACCCGTGGGTTGCCGAGGAAGCGCACGAGATTTCCATTCTGACGTCGACGGGCGTCACGTTTGCCCACGAGATACCGGTGGCGATGGAGACTCCGCCGCCGGGACTGCTGTTCTTTGGAGTGTTCGCCGCAATCGGTCTGTACGTCGGGGTGATCCCCGTGGCCATCGGCCTCCTCTGGCTGCCCTTCCTCAGGCGGTTGGATCCAAAATGGATACGCTTCAGTCTTGCCCTGACGGCCGGACTTCTCCTTTTCCTGGGTCTGGATGCGGGTCAGGAAGCGCTGGAGGCGGCAAGTGAGGTTGCCGGGTCCTACCAGGGAACGGCGGTAGTCGTCATTGGCGTGTTGGGTACCCTGCTCCTGCTCCAGAGCATGTCCCGGAGGCGTTTGTCCGCTGGCGGTGAGGAGGGACGTCGGGCGGTTGCCGGTCTCGTGGCCCTGGGGATTGGATTTCACAACCTCGGCGAGGGCCTGGCGATTGGTGCTGCGTACGCGTTGGGCGAAGCGGCGCTGGGCACGGCACTCGTGGTCGGATTCATGATGCACAACACGACCGAGGGGTTGGCCATTGTGGCACCCATCGCCAAGGACGAAGTCAAGCTGGGATTTCTGGCTCGGCTCGGTTTCGTAGCGGGCGCGCCAACGGTGTTGGGTGCGTGGTTGGGTGGGCTGGCCTACTCTCCTTTCTGGGCCGCTCTTTTCCTGAGCATAGGCATCGGTGCCATCGTTCAGGTCATCCTGGCCGTCTATCGGATGATCGCCAAGCCGGGCGAAGAGATCTGGACGCCTCTTACCGCGACTGGCCTCATGACCGGGCTTCTCATCATGTACGGAACGGGGCTGTTTGTGGCTACCTAGGAATCTCTGCACAAGTCGTGTGGTGGTCCCTCCGACCGCTGCAGTTCGCGGAAAGGGCCAGCGAGTACGAGGGGTCGCCGCTCACTGACGCGTCCGTCGGGACCGCCACACGACTTGTGTAGAGCCTCCCTGGGAAGGCCCTGCGCGGCTCGGTGACGCTTGTGCGTTCTCACGGGTGCTTGCATGATGAGCCCGGCTCGTTCACGGTTTATGATGGTGTCTAAAGAACAATACCAGGAGTTAATCAGTACCTTCGGCGCAGGGTGGGAGAAAGGCGACGAGCAAAAGATTGCCAGCGCCTTTACACCGGAAGCGGCTTTCCTGCCGGCACCTTTTGAATCAGCCGTGCGTGGTCGCGATGCAATACGCTCCTACTGGAAGAATACGCCCCGGGAACAGTCTGAGGTGCAATTCAGGTCAGGCGAGATCTTCGTGGCCGGACCGTGGTTTGCCGTCGAGTTCCGCTGCACGTTTCGCCGCCGCCGGACCGGCGAGCGGATGGACGTACGAGGGGCCCTGTTTTGCGAGACAGAGGGTGACCTGATCTCGGAGATGCGAATGTACTGGCATCGCGACGTGGCTTCCAACTGACCTCATGACTGTTCTTCTTGGCACGCAGGGATGGGCGTTCAGGGCGTGGGCGGGTTCGTTTTATCCCGATGGGCTGGCCGAAGCCGATATGTTGCGGGTGTACGGGCGACAGTTCTCCACGGTAGAAGTCGACGAGACGTTCTACGGGCTTCCACCCGAACCGGTCCTCCAGGAGTGGAAAGCGAGCGCACCGGAGTCGTTCATATTCTCGCTCAAGGTCCCGCAACAGATCACGCACGATCGTCGTCTGGTCGACGCGGAGGCACTCCTTTTACGATTCGTTGATCGCGTTCGCCTGCTGGGAGATCGACTCGGTCCGCTCCTGCTGCAGCTCAGTCCTGACTTCCAGCCAACAACGGAAAACGTCGCCACCCTCGAGGCTTTCCTACCCAATCTCCCCAGGGATCTCCGTTGGGCGATCGAGTTTCGCGACCCGGGTTGGATAAAAGAGGAAGTACTTTCGATCCTCCGATGGCGTGGGGTCGCGCTCGTACTGGCCGACAGTCGATGGCTCCGCCGCGAACGGGTTCTCGAACTCACAAGGGATCCCACGGCCAGATTCCTCTATGTGCGGTGGATGGGCGGTGGATTGCCGTTTACCGATTTTGGGAGCGTCCGTGACGATCGAACCCCGGAGCTGACGGCCTGGGCAGCTGCTTTTGGGTCCGTAAGTACCAGAGTAGAAACGATTTACGGATACTTCAACAACCGATTTGCCGGCCACGGTCCACACAGTGTTCGACTGTTCCAAGAGTTGATCAAAAAACGCTCGGGATGAGCGAGGCCGACGACTGCCTGTCGGAGACGATATTCTTTCCCGGCCGGGTGAGGCCCTTCCGCCCCGGCCCTATGGTCCGATCAAGGCGCTTTGGCTGTATCCTTCTGACGCTTCGAGACCTGTACCCGAGTGATGGCCTCTTGAGATGACGGCACCCCTGATAGCGCTCGCCCAGATCACGCCGCGGAAGGCGGATTATGCCGAGAATTTGCGGCGGATCGGGCACGTCTTTTCGCAGATCGCGGTTTTGCAGGAGCCACCCGACGTCGTGGTCTTTCCGGAAACGATGACGTCCGGGTATTTCCTCGAAGGAGGTGTGCGGGAATCCGCAGTCACGACGGGAACGTTGCTGGCTGACCTCGCGGTCGTCCATCAGCGCACGGGAGCGCCTCCAGTTGATATCGTCGTGGGGTTCTATGAGGAGTACCAGAACGACTACTACAACTCCGGATTGTACGCATCCTTCAGCGCTCCTCAGGCCCGGATCCACCACGTACACCGCAAGATCTTTCTGCCAACCTATGGCGTCTTCGACGAACAGCGATTCGTCCAGCCGGGTCATTCCGTTCGCGCATTTGATACCGCGTGGGGACGGGCGGCCATCGTGATCTGTGAAGATGCGTGGCATTCCCTCGTACCGACGCTGGCGGCTCTGGATGGGGCGCAGATTCTGTTCGTTCCATCGGCTTCGCCCGCGCGCGGCGTCAAGCCGGCTCGGGTGTCGGCGGATGTCGGCCGGGAAACACTGCCCTCCAGCCTCGAGCGGTGGGAGATGGTTGCCCGATCGATTGCCGCGGAGCACGGCGTCTTTGTGTGTATGTGTCAACTCGTGGGATTTGAGGGAGGCAAGGGATTCCCGGGCGCGTCCCTCGTGGCGGGACCTGACGGTGACGTACTCGCGCGAGGGCCGCTCTTTGAAGAGTCGATCGTCCTGCACCGATGCCATACCGCAGACATTTCCCGAACGCGCGCCGCCGCGCCGATGTTGGCCGATCTCAGACGGGAACTTCCGCACCTGTTATATCCTGAACATCGAACTGAAGAGAAGGCGCCCGCCTTTGGCGCGGCGGGCCGACATCCCATCAGCCCCAAGAGCATTGCGAGCCGACAGGTTCGCGTTGACACCGCCCCCACGCCACCGGATCCGCTGGCGATCGACGGGAATCTCGTGGCGCAATGGCTCGTGGCGTTTCTCCGTGACGAGGTGATTGGGCGGCGGGGATTCCAGAAAGGGATCGTGGGCTTGTCAGGCGGTGTGGACAGTTCGCTCACGGCCCACCTTGCGGTCCGGGCTCTCGGGAACGAAAACGTCATTGGGGTTCGCATGCCCTATTCCAGTTCGAGCGAGGAGAGTTTGACGCATGCCGAACTCGTTGCAACCCAACTTGGCATACAGCTCGACACGGTGGATATCAGCGCGGCGGTGGACGGCTACGCCGGTGTTGCACCTGACAAACCCAACCCGACACGGCTGGGCAATGTGATGGCGCGGATCCGGATGACGACGTTGTTCGACCTGTCCGCTGCCTTTGATGCATTGCCCTTGGGGACGGGGAACAAGACCGAACGGCTGCTGGGGTACTTCACCTGGCATGCTGATGACTCACCCCCGGTCAATCCTCTTGGTGACCTGCTCAAGACCCAGGTCTGGGCCTTGGCGAGACACGTCGGTGTTCCGGAAGAGATCGTTTCCAAACCGGCTACCGCAGATCTGATACGGGGCCAGACTGACGAAGAGGATCTCGGCGTCCCCTACCTGAAGGCCGATTTGATTCTCCATTGGCTCTTGCAGGGTTTGGACGTCACTGAGATCGTTGCACGAGGTTACAACCCGGACGAAGTGGCCGTCATCAACAGACGTCTTTCATCGACGCATTGGAAACGCCGTTTGCCGACGGTCGCCATGGTCAGCCAGTCGGCAATCGGAGAGTACTATTTGAGACCCGTGGACTATTGAGCGGCGAGTGACGAACAGAGGCGGTAAGGAGAGGGGAAGCAGTTCGATACGCATCTCCGCCCTCCGTCCTCTTGTCCCGGCCTCGCGCGACCGGCTCCTTGGGTTGGAGAGGTGGATCCTTGAGTGAACGCGACCTCACGCCCCGTTACGCGAGTGAGTCGGAATCCATCATGACCGAGTTGATGATGCCGAATATGGCGAACAATCTCGGTAATGTATTTGGCGGCGCAATTCTCTCACTCGTCGATCGCGTGGCCGCGGTGGCGGCGATACGGCACGCGCGCCAGACCTGCGTGACGGTGTCGTTCGACCGGGTGGATTTCCTCGAACCCATTCACCTGGGCGAGTTGGTAACTGCTCGGGCGAGAGTAAACTTCGTGGGTCGAACGTCCATGGAGGTCGGTGTCCGTGTGGAGGCAGAGAACCTGGTGAGCGGCGTCCGTCGCCATACCAATACGTGTTATGTCACATACGTTGCGATCGATGAGCATGAGACCCCGGTTCCGGTACCAGGGCTCCTGGCGGAGAACGATAGCGATCGTAAGCGAATGGAGGCGGCAAGGGCGAGGCGGGCCCTTCGACTGGCTGAGCGCCAGGCAGAGGTGGACAGGCGAAGGGCGGAGGGCCGCAGTGAGCAATAAGGTCGTTGCCGTTCTGAGTGGCGGTGGGGCCAAGGGGGCCGCGCATGTGGGTGTGATTCGGGCCCTGGAGGACCACAATCTCCAACCGGACCACTACGTCGGGACCTCGATCGGTTCGGTAATTGCCGCGTGCTTTGCATGCGGATTGCCGTACGAGGACGTTCTCCAGCGTATAACCGCCCTGACCCGCCGCGACGTTGCGGCGCTTTCGTCCGGTCTGCTTTTCGGTATTTTCGCCCGATCGTTGCTCCGACCCGAACCGTTTCGCGAAACGATCGCCGCCCTCGTCCCGGCCGAGCGTTTCTCGGAACTCAAAACGCCCCTGACGGTCACCGCCGTTGACGCGAAGAATGGGGAGCTTACACTCCTGGGACACGGCGGAAAATCTCACGTCCCCTTGCAGGACGCCTTGTACGCATCGTGTGCGCTTCCTCTCTATTATCCGCCCGCGATGATTGGTGATCGGGAATACGTCGATGGCGGATTGCGGGCGGTTCTGCCGCTCGATGCCGCCCTGGAGTTCGAACCCGATCTCGTCGTCGGAGTCAGCGTCGGACCATCCCGCCATCGGTTGCCGGATTCAACCGGTCCACTCAGCAAGGGACTGATCGGCGCACATCGGCGATCGTTGCGCATCATGATGGCGGTCCAGACCGAAGAAGTGGTCTCGCGGTGGCGCCGGGAGCCACCGGTCGATTTCATCCTGGTTCAACCCAATGTCGAGGGAGGATCGACGTTTCAGGTTGAGCGAACAGTCGAATTCATCGAATCGGGCTATCGAGCGGCCTGTCGCGAATTGGCCGGTCGGCGACAACCAGCGTAACCGATTGCATTGACTGCCACCTCCCGATACCGTCCATGTTGCACCACGGTCGGGCATGGGTCTCCACCATGCTGACCTTCTGGTTCACGCAGGGCAGAAACCGAAATCGCTTGTATGACCGACCGGAAGTACTTCACTATCGAGCAGGCGAATCGCACGCTCCCGTTGGTAAGGCGCGTGGTCGCTGATTTGGTGCACGAGTACACTCGGTGGAAGGAGCAGGTGCGCACGTACGAGGTGCTCTCTGCCGCTGGAGCGGGAGCGGAAACAGCGGAGCAGCGTGCCGTTCGCGATGAGGTTGAGGCGCTTGCCCAGCGGATCAGCGGATATGTCGAGGAGCTGACGTCGGTTGGATGTGTGTTGAAGGGGTTCGATGACGGGCTCGTCGATTTCTACGGGAAGCGCAACGGGAAAGACGTGTTCTGGTGCTGGAGGCTGGGTGAGGAGAGTGTTTCCCACTGGCACAAGCTCGATGCCGGGTACGCGGGTCGACGGCCGGTGGAGACCGCGGTCACGGATGATGCCTGATGCTCTACATGCGATTCTTTCATTTCCTCGGGGTGGCGTTGTGGATTGGCGGTGCCATTGCCGCGTTTACTGTTGCTCGTTCCATCGGTAGTCAGCCGGCCGAGGCGCGGCGCATTTTCTGGCCCCATGTGGCACGGATTCATGCGCTGGTGATCGGCCCCGGCGCTATGCTCACGGTCATTACCGGCGTGCTGCTCACCATGTCCCTTGTCAATCGTGGCATGACAGAAGTCATGGCAAGGCCGGGGATTATCATAATGCAAGGGGCGGGGATCATCGCGGCCGTTATTGCGTTGTTTGTCGGAGTGCCGACAGCCAACCAGTTGGGCGCTCTCGGTCGCGGCGACGACGCGCTCGGCTCTGATGGGACGCAGCTCGCCGCCCGGCTTCGCAAGCGGCAGGCAATCGCCTCCTCGGTAGCGGGTGTGCTGACGCTGGTGGCGTTGTTCGCGGGTGCGGTCATCAAATGAAGTCCACGGGGGATGGGAACCGTCTCCGTCGCGTAGCGACTGCCAGTGGCATGCACTCGGTGCCACTGGTCACCTATGATCTCCGACGCATTCTGGGCCGCATGAGTCTCACGGCCCTGGGGCACGTGGGTCGCATTTCCTACTTCACGTTGGAGCTGTTTCGAGGGTTCGCGGACTGGCGTCAGTGGATTCCACGCGCGTTTGAACAGGCCCAGGCCATCGGTGTAGGGTCATTGTTCATCGTTCTGCTCACCGCGAGTTTCGCCGGGGCCGTTACCGCGCTTCAGGCGGGATATCAGCTCACGGAAGGGGTGCCCGTTTACTTTGCCGGCGGGGTGATTGTCGAAACGATCATCCTGGAACTGGGTCCCGTGCTCACGGCTCTGATCCTGGCAGGACGCATTGGCGCGCGATACGCGGCAGAGCTGGGGACGATGCGGGTTACAGAACAGATCGACGCGCTCGAGAGTCTCGGGCGATCGGCCGTGTCACACCTCCTGCTCCCGCGCGTCGTGGCGGCGACATTCATGGTCCCTACCCTCACGGTCTTTGCCATCGCGACCGGAATACTCTCGGGGTGGGTTGCCGCGAAAGGGCCGTTAGGCATGTCCAACGCCGACTTCGAATACGGCGCGCAGTATTTCTTCAAGAACTTCGATGTCTGGTACGCATTGATCAAAGCATTCTGTTTCGGGTTGGCGGTCTCTGTTGTGCCGTGTTACGTGGGATTCAATACCAGTCATGGCGCCGAGGGTGTCGGGCGATCGACCACCGGTGCCGTGGTCAGCGCTTCGGTCTTCATCCTGGTGCTCGACGCACTGCTCGCGAAGATCCTGCTCCCTCAGTGATGAACAGACTATCGGTCCGCTCGACTCCGTCGGGTACGTGGTCGGCCGGTCGCACAGGCTGGCCGGACGGGGCACGCATCGCAACGTGGCGTGCGTGCAGTACAGATGGTTGCTCCCAGGTCCATCAGTCCCTGGTTGAACTCCCAGGCGGCGTCACCGTTAACGGGCAACAGGGATTGCACCAGGTGCCGGATACGTCGTGCCGCTGCCGCGCCCGCATCGAGGCGCGGGAGAAACACGCGACGCATCACCCGTTCCGCGTTCGTGTCGACAGCAGGGGTACGCCGGCGGTACGCGAAGGTAGATATCGCGCCCGCGGTATACGTACCTACTCCGGGAAGCCGTTTCAGGGCGTCCGGTTGCGAGGGCAGCACTCCGTCGTGCTCCTGCATGACGATCCGCGAGAGTCGGTGCAGATTCTCGGCTCGGCGGTAGTAGCCCAGACCGTCCCAGGACTCGCGAACCTGGCTGGGCGTCGCACGCGAGAGCGCCTCGATCGTCGGATACCGTCCCAGAAACCGCGGATAGTAGTCCTGAACCCTCGAGACCTGCGTCTGCTGCAACATGAACTCGGACACGAGGATCTCGTACGGGTCGCTGGAGCGGCGCCACGGAAGATCGCGTCCCACTTTCCGGTACCACTTCAGCAATCGGCGCTTGAAGGAGAGGGCACGTCGGGGAGGGCGGACGGTCATGGTTCCCGATGCGGCTGGTGAACCCGCTCCATGATTGAACTCCGGGACGTCCACAAGCGCTTCGGCGACAACCGCGTGCTCGATGGCGTGAATTTCGACGTGCAGCAAGGCGAAACGGTGGCGTTATTAGGGCCATCCGGCACCGGCAAGAGTGTGCTGCTCAAACATATCAACGGTCTCATTCATCCGGACAGCGGGAAGGTGATGGTCGACGGTGTTGACGTTGCCACGCTGGGTCGGCAGGATCTGTCCCGGTTGCGCCAGCGTATTGGGTACGTTTTCCAATACGGGGCCCTGTTCGATTCGATGACCGTGGCCGGAAATATCAAACTGGGAATCACGGATGACGCCAAGGCCCGGGATCACAGGTATGCGGACGACCGCGTGTATCAGTGTCTCGACCTCGTGAATCTCGCGCCGGACGTGGCTCACCGCTATCCTGCAGAAATTTCGGGGGGCATGAAGAAGCGTGTAGGCATCGCACGTGCCATCGCCGGCGAACCGACATACCTGTTGTACGATGAGCCCACTTCGGGCCTCGACCCCGTCAACGCCGATATTATCGATTCGTTGGTGGAAAAGTTACAGGACGAGCTGGGTACGACGAGTGTGATGGTAACGCACGACGTCAGAGGAGCCTTTCGCGTGGCGGATCGTATTGCCCTGCTCAAGGATGGCAGGATCCGGGCGATGGGGGTTGCCCAGGATCTGCTGGACAGTGACGATCCGGTGGTGAGGCAGTTCCTGGAACGCGACATGGAAACGATGATCAAGGACTGAGCGGCTGCGACTATGGATCTCTACTACAAACAGGAAGTCTCGGTGGGGCTGCTGGTCATCGTGGCCGCTGTCATTTTCATCGTCGGCCTCATGTGGCTGTCCGGGACTCCCTTGGGGAGTGGGGGGCGCAGCGAGCTGCAGATTCAGTTTGAGAATGTCGGCGGGCTCGCCAAGGGCGATCCCGTGCTGGTGTCGGGGTTTAACGTTGGTCGAGTGTCCGAGGTGGAGTTTCTCGGTGTGGGGCAGGTTCTCGTGACGATCGAACTGCGTGAGGACATCCCACCCCACGCGGACGCGACGGCGTCTGTTGGCGCGCTCGATTTCCTCGGCTCAATGAAGATCGAGTACGCGCCGGGGGTCTCGGCCAATATGCTGCTTGAAGGCGAGGTACTCACCGGGACCAGACAGACGGGATTGACTGACGGTATTCCCGAACTCAAGGATCAAGCCTCCGCCGTCATGATGGGGCTTCAGGGAGTCGTTGCGCCTGAGACAGCGGAGAACCTCAATGCGACCCTGCTGTCAATTCGCGTTGCGCTCGATCGAATGACCAGGGTGATCGATGGGCAGGCTGGTGGACCCTCCGTGGCCTCCACCCTTGCTTCTCTGCAGGGAGTGGCTGGTCGACTCGACTCGCTCATGGCCAACTCGTCGCTCAGCGAATCGATGACGCAGCTCTCCGAAGTGCTGGAATCCATCCGGGAAATGCTGGACGGACTCGAGGGAACCACCGCACGGCTTGGCTCCATCGCCGCGAAGATTGACAGCGGAAGTGGGACGGTGGCGATGGCGCTCAATGATTCGACCTTGCACCATGATATGCACGAGTTGATGACCGCCATAACCGAGTTGGTTGATGACATGCGGGAACGCCCCGGACGGTATTTTCGTCTGAAAGTCTTCTGACCGCCAGGCTTTGCTCACCGTAACGTTTCTCGGGACCTCGGCCGCCCGGCCGACGGTCGAACGTGGCGTGTCATCTGTCACCATGGTACGTGAAGGTGAAACGCTGATGTTCGACTGTGGTGAAGGAACGCAGCGCCAGATGATGCGCTACGGTGCGTCTTTCGCGCTCGATACGATTTTCTTCACGCACTTTCACGCAGATCACTTTCTCGGTGTGATAGGACTCC
>Ga0302046_10000239_pt1 | contig 57319 bp, 55 predicted proteins | sample RVTome_11_FD_200261 | JGI IMG/M metagenome (GOLD analysis project Ga0302046, IMG submission 200261) | Soil microbial communities from uranium-contaminated site in the Upper Colorado River Basin, Wyoming, United States - RVT147D111 (version 2) ...
CACGTAGGAGCCGCTTGCCGTCATCGGGGTCGCGGTGCCCGAGAGCCCGCTCAAGGAGGCCCCGACCTGGCCGGTGCCCGCGACGCGCTTGGCCGTCGCCTCGAAGCTGGCCGAGGTCTCGGGCACGAGGTTCTCCGGCGCGCGGAACGGGAAGTTCAGCACCTGGTTGTTGGCGCTCGCGTCGACCCCGGCGGTGACCGAGGGATACCACCCGACGGTCTTCGCGATCCCGGCGGGGTCGGTGGTTGATTGCGCTACGACCAGTTCGGCGCTGAGCAGGTCCCCGCCGGCCCAGGGGCTCTGCTGGCTCGGGCCGTTGCAGTTGGGGTCGCAGGGGTTCGGGACCGTGACCGAGACGCGCACCTCGTAGGTCTGGCCGTTGAAAACGGTAAGCGGGGCCGAGGTGAGCGAGTAGGGGTTGGCGTCAAGGGTCGCATCGAAGGTGACCGCGCCGACCTCGGCGCCGGAGCTGTTGTGAAGGCCCACCCGCATCTTCTCCCCGAGGCCCGCCAGGGCACCCGTCGCGCGCAGGCGAACGACCGGCGCGGGATCGAAGTCGGCCGAAACGTGGGTGTAGAAGGCGGGCTCGTCCACGCGCGTGGCGACCTCGGTGAGGATCCCGGATTGCCGGGTGGCAAGGGGAACCCGGCCAACGGTCTTTTGAATCGTCCCCTGTTGGCGGATGCGCACCGTGGCCGAGCGGATGTCCAGCACGCCCGGGCTGGCGCCGTAGGGCGCAGCGCGGATGTGGTCAAGGGCCCGGTCCGAGGCGGGCCAGGTGATCGGGACGCTCAGCAGACTCCAGGCGGAGTGGCTGGAGTCAAGGGTCACGTAGCCGAACTCGGAGTCGTTGTCGTCCATCAGGTCGATGTACCAGCCGCCGGTGCCCACGGCGCCGGTCACGCGGGCGACGACCTCGAAGCTCGCGCTGGGCTGGGGGTTGAACGTGCTCGTTCCTCCGGGCAGGACCCCGCGCTTGATCGGGAAAGTCCGGGTCGGGCTCGTGACGCCGGTGATCGTCTCGGACAGCAGGGGCCAGTCTTGGGTGATCGTGACCGGGGCCTGGGCGGCGCGGGCAGAGCCAGGGCCGAACAGCAGCAGGATGAGCAGAGCCTGTCCTGTGACTACGTAGGCAATCCAGCGCCGGGATGCGGGTGCGGTCGTGAAGGTGCCCACCGGAGGTTCCCCCTTCTTCCTCGTTCTTCGTGGCGGTCGTTGCAAAGGTGCTGCTCAGGCGCCCTTAGCGAGCCGGTCCCTGGGGGGGCGGCTCGCCGGAGGGGGCATCCTTACTTCGTATCTACCTACAAGTACGGATGAGAGGCGGGAAGGTCTCGCCGATTCCGCAAAATTCTCGTTCCGAGTTTGTGAACAAATACCTCAGGCGAGCCTTGAGTCACACTGTCCCCGTGAGCCGCTGCAGGCTCACGCTCTCCGTCATGCCGACGGCTCGGCGGCCTTGCGACGCCAGGCGAGGTCGCGGGCGAGGTAGGACTCGAAGCCGATCGCGATCGCCTCGTCGAACGAGCCGTCGGCCTCCACCAGGATCGAGCCGAAGATGCGGTCAAGCTCGGGCTCGTCGACGGTACGCGCGTCGAACCTGCCGATGAGGTAGACGTCCCCGACGGCGTCCAGCGCGAAGGCCATCCCGTACGCGCGCGCGTTGCGTCGAAGGAGCGTCGCGTAGAAGCGTTCGGCGTTCTCCTGCGGGCGTCGCATGAAGAACGACTCGATGACCAGCGTTTCGCCCGCGATCGCAAGCGAGACCGGAATCGTGCGCTTCCGCTCGCCGGCGAGTTGCGCGCCCCACCGTCCTTCGCCGGCCTCGCTGTGCGGGATCCCCGCGCTCGCGAGGTACGAACGGACGACGTCCGTCGCGCTCACCGCCCGCGAAACGTCTCCAGCGCCTGACGCCAGCGCTCGGGTGTGACGCTCATCACCATGTGGTCGACGTACTTGCCTTCGTGCAGCGAGCGCTCCGGCAGACGCGCGTCCTCGACGAAGCCCGCTGCTTGGTAGGTCTTGATCGCGCGCCCGTTGTCGGCCAAGCTCCACAGCTCGATCATGCGCAAGTTGAGCGTTTCGAATCCCCACCCGACGACCGTGAGCACGGCGTCCAGGCCGTAGCCACGGCCCCACTCGTCCTTCTCGCCGATGAAGATGTAGAACGACGCGATGTGGTCGCGCTGACGGATGTTGTTCAAGCCGGTCCGTCCGAGCGGCTTGCCGTTCACCTCGATGATGAACGGGTGGCCTTCGGTGGTGGCGCGCTGCTCGGACTCGTCGATGTCGTGCAGCGAGAACTCCCGGTCGTAGTCCATCCAGCGATGCACCTCGGGGTCGTTCTGCCAGCGCTGGACGAGATCGAAGTCCCGCGGCTCGACTCGTCGGAGCGTGACGAAGCGTCCGTTGATCATGGCCACAGATGGTACGCCGCCGGCGCCTATCGAGGCGCCCTCAGCGGGGCGGGCCGGACTTCCTCGTAGACGCCCAGCAGGCCCGCGGCCGCGGCGCGCCAGTCGAAGCGCCGCGCGTAGCGGGAGCCCTGCTCGCCCATGGCCTGCGCGAGCGCGGGGTCGGTGAGCAGGCCGGCGAGCGCGCGGGCGTAGGCAAGGTCGTCCTCGCCCGGGACGAGAACCCCGGTCACGCCGTCCCGCACGGCAAGCCGCAGTCCGCCCACGTCGGTCGCCACGACGGGCGTGCCGCACGCCGAGGCCTCGATCGCGACCAGGCCGAACGACTCCGTGCGCGACGGGACCAGCACAACGTCCGCGGCGCGATACACCGCCGGCATCCGCTCGTGCGGGACCGGCGGATGGAGCACGACGTCGCCGCCGACGCCGAGCTTCCTCGCGAGCGCGCGAAGCTCGCCGGGACCGGCGCCCGCGCTTCCCGACGGGCCGCCCACGATCACCAGCGCCGGGTCGATCCCGGGCGCGAGCGTTCGAAGCTGCGCCAGCGCGCGGATGGCGCGATCGGGCGCCTTCAGCGGTTGCAGCCTCCCCGCGAACAGGACCAGCGGACGAGCCTCGTCGACGCCGAGCATCGCGCGGGTCGCGGCGGGCTCGCCCTCGGCGGCGCGCGGCGTGAAGCGGTCGGTGTCGACGCCGGGCGGGACGACGCGGACGCGCGAAGGATCCGCGTCGTAGAGCCGGACCAGCTCGGCGGCTTCGACCGGCGTCGGAGCGAGCACGATGTCGGCCGCGGCGATGATCTTTTCCTCGGCCGTCGTTCGCACGAGCGGCTCGGCCGGCTCGCCCGGCGCGCGAAGCAAGTTCTTGACCCGGCCGAGCGTGTGGAAAGACTGCACGAGCGGCCGGTCCCAGCGCTCCGCGGCGAGGCGCCCGACCCACCCGGACAGCCAGTAGTGCGCGTGGATCGCGTCGTAGAGAGGACCGTCGACGCCCGCGCGCTCCGCCTCGTCGGTCGCGAAGCGCATCAACGAGTACAGGAACGCGCAGAGGTGGTCCTGAAGGTCGTCCTTCGGGACGGGGCGCGCGGGACCGGCGTCGAGGTGGATCACGCGCACCCTGGGGTCGACCTCGCGGATGCGCTCGGCGTTGCCCGCCCAGCGCGTGAACACGTCGACCTGCACGCCCATCTCGGCAAGGCGGCGAGCGACCGAGCGCACGTACACGTTCATCCCGCCCGAGTCACCGGTTCCCGGCTGGTCGAGCGGACACGTGTGGACGCTGAGCAACGCGACGCGGCCCACGCCCGCGTGCGCATCCGCACGCGCGTCCGCGCTCGGATCGGCCGTGACCGGAAGGCGCTGCGTCATCGGCTCATCCTCGTCGCTCCTCCACGGGCTCCGCAACGCGGCGGGCCGGCGCCGCATTCCCGAGGCCGATCGGGTGCTCCACCCGCAGCGCCTCGACGGTGGCGTCCACCGCGCCGAACCGATACTTGTACGGCTCCGCGCCCCGCAGCAGGTCGAAGACGCGGCACCGCTCTTCGGTCGCCGCGCGGATCGTCTCGGCCATCAGCACCATCCCCGGCCCCAGCTCGCGCTTGGTGTGGTCGAAGGCGGAGTTGTAGACCGACCACACGCCCCGCGCGCAGAACGAAAGCGTCGAGGCCCACGGCTCGCCGTCGACGTCGAGCCACACGAGCCGGAGCCAGCCGCGATCCTGGAACGCCCGCGCGAGGCGTTCGAACATCACGGCCATATCGTCGTGCATGAACTTTCCCTTCGCGCCGTCGGACTCCTTGTGCATCGCGAAGAAGAGCGTCAGGTCCTCGTCGAGCCGCGCGGCGTCGCTGCTGCGGACCGTGAACGCGCCGGCTTCCCGCTCGAGCCGGCGCGCCTTGCGCTTGATCTCGTGGCGAAGCTTCGAGGAAAGGGTGGCCAGGTAGGCGTCGTAGTCGCCCGCGAGCGCGACGCGCGGGCAGACGTCCATGGGCCGGCGTTTCGCGGCCATGCCGGCGGCGCGGGCGGCGGCGGACAGCGCCTCCGGCCACCCCGTATCGGTCGCGAGGCACGACAGCTCCGCGTGCCGCCAGCCGCGCAGGTCGGCCGCCGCCGCCATCAGCGCGGCCGCGACCTCGGCGCGCCGCTCGACCCGGCAGAGCGGCGCCAGGTAGTCGGTGACCGAGGCGTGACCGAGGAACTCGACCACCCCGTCCACGTCGGCCGTCAGCGCCGCAAGCCCTTCGAGCCTGCCCGCCTCGCGAGCCTCGACGACCACCAGATCGCGGTCGAGCGCGAGGTCGGTTTCCCACGCGACGCGGGCGTACGCCGCCGACTGGAACACCGACGCGGTCGCGTCGGCTTCCCACAGCTCGTCCCATTCCGTCGCCAGGTCTTCCAGCGCGGCATCGTCGGTTCTGACCCGGACGTCCATCGGATCGAGAGCGTAGCGGCGCGCCCGATACGAGAACGAACCCGGCCCTTGAGGGCCGGGTTCGTCGCTTCGGGTTCGGAGCCGGATCAGGCCTCGGCCTTCTCCGCCTCCTTGGCCGGAGCCTTGGCGGTCTTCGCCTTGGCCTTCGGCGCCTGCTTCTGCACCTTGCCGAGGACCTCCTCGCCGCGCTTGGACAGGTCTTCGTAGACCTTCGTCGCGCGCTCGGGCACGGCCTGGCCGAACTCTCGGACGGTCTTGCGCAGATCGCCGATCTTCAGCCTCGGCGCACCGTTCGAGCGGATCTTCTCGACGCGGGTCGACAGGGTCGTCGGGAGGGAGATCACGCGCTCAGGCAGTTCCCGTGCCTTGTCCAGCGCCGTGGTGCCCGCGCCGACCGCCGCAAAGAGCGTCTTCTTCGCCGTGTCTTTCGCCAGATCGATCGTTGTCATCGTTCCACCCCCTCTCGTGAGGGATACGTTCAGGCGGGAGGACAGAGGGGAGCCAGCCGGGTGAGGGCTGTGAGAGCCTGCGGTCTCCGTCCCCCCGCCTTCAGTCCTTGTCAACCGTGAAGGCGGTTGCCTTCACGTTCGCCTTCTTTCTCTTCGCGCCGTTGCCAGAGGCGGGAGCCGCATCGTCGGCCGACCTGGCCTCGGGCCCCTCGTTCTCGTGACGGAAGCTCTGATAGACCTCGACGAGCGCCTGCTTCTGCTTCTCGGTCAGGGACAGATCCCGCAGGATCGCCGTCACCGCGTCGGTCGTGTCTCCTCGTTCTTCCAGGATCCCGGCTTTGACGTAGAGCGTCTCGGCCGAGATGCGAAGCGCCTTCGCGATCGCTTGCAGGATCTCGGCGGACGGCCGCCGAAGCCCGCGTTCGATCTGGGACAGGTACGGGTTGGAGATCCCGGCCATGGTCGAGAGCTTCCGGAGGCTCAACCGCGCGTGCCGTCGCTGATCGCGAATGAACCGTCCGAGATCACCTACTTTGTTCAGCGCCATCGTCCATCTCCACCCGTTCGCTCCGTGCAGTGCCCGCACGCTAGCAAGGCGCACCCCCGAGTGCAAACTCCGAGCTAGCACAAGGGAAACATCAGCAAGCACCCATCCGGACGCCGTAACGGCGGGGCGAGCCCCTCGTTCAAGACGTCGAGGCCAACCCAAGGAGAGGTGTTGTTATGCGCAGGTTGCTGCAAATGTCCATCGCCCTGATCGTGGTCGCCGGTGTTTCGGTGGTCCCGTCCGCAGGCGCGAACAAGGAGCACAAGAACAAGTACGCGAACGACGAGCACGTCACGCAGGTCTGCGAGAGCGAAGGCGGCGAGGTCAGCTACGACGGACCGCTCACGCTCTGGCCGCCGAACCACAAGTACAACCACGGCACGATCACCGCGACCGCCGACAACCCGGAGGACGAGGTGACCTTGACCACCGAGGCGGCGCACGACCAGGCGAACGAGGACGGCTCGGAGTGGAACGGCGCGGGCAACACCCCGGTCGAAGGCGACATCACGACCGACGACCCCAACCCCGCGACGGGCACCGGATCGGCGTCGCAGACCTACGACATCCGCGCCGAGCGCTCCGGCCAGCGCAGCGCGCTGGACGAGGACGGCCGGGAGGGGCGCCACTACCTGATCGCGTACGAAGCCACCTTCGGCGACAGCGAGCCGTGCGTGGGTTCCTTCCAGATCTTCGTGCCCCACGACATGCGACCCTCGAACAGGTAAGGACACTCGCGACGCGAGCCCGGCTCGGCGAGCCGGGCTCGCGCGTATCCTGCTCACGTGATGAAGCCATCCCGGATCCTGGTCTTCGCGGCGCTGATCGCCGCGCTCGGCGCATGCCGCACCGCGCCGCTGCCGCCTGAGGATTCCACCGGACTGCCGGCCGAGCTGGGCGAGCCGCCGGCCGAGCGCAGCCCGCGTACCGGTGGATCCGGCGCCGGGACCACGCAGACCGAGCCTGAGGACGGCGCCACGCCGGACTCGTCGCCGACCGGGACGGCCGGCGGAGGACCCGCGCCGAACCCGCCCTTCCACACCATCGCGACCTTCGACGATCCGAGGGGCGATCACGGCACGGCCGTCCCCGCCTACGCCGACCTCGCGCGCGTGCAGTTGCGCGACAACGGGATCGACGCGCGCGCGATCGTGACGGTCGGCGACGACGTACCGAACCCGATGCCCGCCGGCGAGCAGATGGCCATCGGCGTCGACCTCTACCGGCGCAACGGCGCGGAGAGCGACTACCAAGTGCTGGCTATCGGCACGACCGACGGTTGGCTCGCATACTTCACGACCCCCGACGGCATCGTGAAGTACCCGGGCACGTTCGCGATCCAGGGGGGGACGCTGACGTTCCAAGTGCCGTGGTCGCGGCTCGGCAACATGACCGGCCGGCGCTATTCGGCCTTCCTCGACTGGGATCGGGAGCAGCCGGTCGTCAACCGCGTTGGCGAGGATCGCGCCCCACGCACCGGCACCGAGCCCTTCTCGCGCTAGGAGCTACAGCCAGGTCGGCGCTCCGCGCGCGCGCAGGGCGCCCACCGGTTCGCCGCCGCCAAGCACCGGCGGGTTGCGAAAGGGATCGAGACGCGAGGAGGAGACCAGGGTGGGATCGACCTGCTCCAAGCACGCGATCACCGCCGGACCGAGGGGACGAGCCGCCCCGTCGCGGCTCTTCGCGACAACCGTCGGGCCGCCCTCCACGACGGTGCACGACAAGCCCTCGGCGCCGCCCTTGGTGACCACCGTCTCGGACAGGAGCGCGGTGTCGAAGCGGTCGGTGCCGCCGACGAGGAAGGGACGCGCCTTCATCGCCGCCGCTTCGGCCGAGCCGGCGACGCTCGCGAAGGCGCGCGCCAGCGCCGACAGCGGCGCCAGGATCGTGGGCACCCCGCACCCGTCCACCAGGACGGGCAGGGTGGGGAGGGAGGTCAGCCGTTGCAGGCGCGCGAGGATCGCGCGCTGCAACGGGTGACCGGGGTCGCGGTAGGACTCGAGCGGCCACCCGGCCGCCGCGCACGCGGCGAGCATCGCCGCGTGCTTGCCAGAGCAGTTGTGCGCGACCCGGGTCTCGCCGCCCGTCCATGCGGACGTGCGGCGAAGCGGCCACGCCCTCGGGCAGCGCAACGCGTCCTCGCCCAGGCCCGCCGAGGAGAGCACCGCGCACACGGCGTCCAGGTGCCCGGGCTCGCCGTTGTGCGAGGCGCACGCGATCGCGAGCCCACGCTCGTCGCCCGGGACCCACCCGGCTTCGCGCGCGGCCGCCGCCTGGAGCGGCTTCGCGGACGAACGGAACGCCGCGCGACGCTCGGCATCCCCCGCCGCCGCCACGAGGTTCCCGCCGGCGTCGACGACGGCCACGTCCACGAGGTGCTCGCTCTCGACCCGTCCGTTCCGCTCGACCTCGACCGTGATCGGCGCGAGGGTCACCGCCCCACCTCGAGGCGCGACGCGAGCATCTCCGGCAGGCCGGCGGCTCGGATCTTCTCCTGCGTGCGGGCAACGTCGTAATCCACCCGCACGACTTGCGCGGTCTCCTCGTCCTCGACGATGAGGAACGAGGCTCGCGGATCGCCGTCGCGCGGCTGTCCCACGCTTCCCGGGTTCAGCATGACGCGGGTTCCCGGACGCGCGAACGGTACGCGCTCGCCGTCCGGCAGGGCGAGCCGGCTCACCCTGCGGCCCTCGCGTACGTAGGCCACCGGCACGTGGGTGTGGCCGAAGAAGCACAGGTCGAAGGACTGCGCGGCGAAGCTCTCCTGAGCGACGCTTGCGTTGGTGACGTACTCGGTGACGGGTTCGCGCGGCGAGCCGTGCACCAGGAGCGTCGCGTCGCCGCGGCGCCCGGACGGTTCGAGCGGGGCCAGGACGGCGTGCGTCCGCTCCTCCAGGACGCGCGCGGTCCATGCCAGCGCTTGCTCTGCCACGGTGTTGAACCACGACCGGTCGAAGCGCCCGGTCGCAGCGAGGTCGTGGTTCCCGGCCAGCAGCACGACCGAGGGAAGTGACCCGAGGCGCTCGACGACCGCGTTGGGATCGGCGCAGTACCCGACGATGTCGCCCAGGACGAAGGTCTGGTCCACGGACAGGGCGTCGATGCGCTCCATGACGGCCTCGAGGGCCTCGAGATTGGCGTGGATGTCGCTCAGGACCGCCGTGCGCATCGGTCGCAGCCTAAGCGAGGGAAGGCGCGACGCTCGTCAGTCGGGCGTTGGGTACCCCGGATCCTTCAACGGCCATGCCTGCGTTCGCTCCTCGCACAGTGCGGCGAACCCGTCCGCGACGGCCGGGTCGAGCTGCGTTCCGCCCGCCTTGCGGATCTCCGCCACGGCTTCTTCGACCGACAGAGCGCGCCGGTACGGACGGTCGGACGTCATCGCGTCGAACGTGTCCACGACGGAGAAGATCCGCGCTGCGATCGGGATGTCTTCGCGAGCGAGGCCGCGCGGATAGCCCTGACCGTCCCACCGCTCGTGATGACACTCGACGATCGGGATCGCGCGCTCGAGGTACTTGATCGGCGCCAGGATCTGCCCGCCCAAAAGCGGGTGCGTCTGCATGACCTGCCACTCCTCGTGCGTGAGCGGGCTCGGCTTGCCGAGGATGTGATCGGGGATGCCCATCTTGCCGATGTCGTGCAGCAGGAACCCGTAGCGGAAGATGCGGTCGTCGGCCAGGTTCGGCGCGATGCGCCGCGCGAGCGCGACCGCGTAGTCGTGCGCGCGGCTCAAGTGCGAGCGCGTGTTCGGGTCGCGCGCCTCGACCAGGAACGCGAACGCCTTGATCATCTGGAAGTAGGAGTCCTCCAGCTCGTGCAGCGCGGTCTGCAGCTCTTCGGAGCGCGCGCGCTCTTCGTGGTAGATGCGGTTCAGGTCGCGCGCGAACGAGAGCAGTTGCGCGCGCAGGTCCTCATCCTGCAAGTGCGGGAGCGCGGGGGTGGCGCGGATCGCGCGGCGGGCGTCGAGGTCGGCGGGGGCTTCGGCCTTGCGCTCACCGATCGCCATTGCGCCCTCCGGTCACGGCCTCGATCAAGTCCAGCGGGCTGAACGGCTTGGTGAAGAACGCGTCCGCGCCGGCGCGGATTCCTTCCTCGCGGTCGCGCGGGGACGTGCGTGCCGTGAGCATCACGATGCGGGTCTCGTCGAAGCGCGCCTCGGCGCGAAGCGTGCGGCACACGTCGAACCCGTTGGCGCCGGGCATCATCACGTCGAGCACGACCACGTTTGGAATCGCCTCGCGGGCCATCCGCACGGCCTCGAGCCCGTCCGCCGCCGTGAGCAACTCGAAGTCATTCGCCTCCAGCACCGCTTCCAGAAGGTCTCGCACGAGCGGGTCATCGTCGGCGATGAGCACGCGCGCGCGCGACCCGTTCGTAGCGGATGCCTGCCGTTCACCCATGACGATGTCTACTCACGCCCAGTATCGTCGGGACGGGTAGGGCGGTCTATAGTCCTTCGGAAGGGGCGGCCGTGGCCCTTCAAGCCCATACCCGATTCCACATTCGTCCCATCCCGGGCGACCGCGTCTGGCACCCTGGGACATGATGGCCAATTGCCCGGGTTGCTCATGGGACTACGGGCTGCTCAAAACGTCCCGTGGGTCGGCTTCGCCGCTGCGATAGCGGCGACCGATCTCCGAGGTCAGCTCGTCCAGGACCCGCAGGATCGAGGCTCTGGTCGCCGAGATCTCCTGCTCAACCTCTTCCAGCCGGCCGATGTGGGTGCGGAGATCCTCGTCGGACAGCTCGGGGAGCCTGCGCATGATGTCGTCGCCGAGCAGACGGGTCACCTTCCGGTGCGGCTCGTGGAAGCGCTCGAGCTTGGGATCGGCTCCCGGGAACGCCCCGCGGGAGGGGTGCTGCTCGTCGGTGAGGATGGCCTTGAGATTGTCCACCAGCGACCCGGTGGCCTTGCCGGCCCGGCGATCCAGCTCGAACCGCAGCAGGTCGAGCCTGCCGTGCAGGAGGCGCCGCTCGTAGGAAAGGACTGCCTCTTCCTCGGCGCATTCGGCGCGCATCGACCGCACCTCGGCGATCGGCCGGTCGTCGAGCGCGTCGAGGTACGCATCCTCCAGGATCCGATCGATTCGCCGCTTCGTCTGGTCCATCGCTGGCACTCTAACGTACAGGGTCGGCCCGGCGGTGACCAGCCTCTACGTCCCGGCGGCGCGCTCGCGAAGCTCGCGTTTGAGGACTTTTCCGATTGCGTTCTTGGGCAAGGCGTCGATGAACTCGATCCACTTCGGCGTCTTGTACTTCGCCAGTTGGTCGCGGCAGTACGCGAGCAGCTCCTCTTCGCCGGCCGACGCGCCGGGCCGCAGGACGACGAACGCCTTGACCTCTTCGCCCATGCGCGCGTCGGGCACGCCGACGACGCCGGCCTCGAGCACCGCCGGGTGGCCGTGCAAGACCTCCTCGATGTCGCGCGGGTAGATGTTGAACCCGCCGCGGATGATCATGTCCTTCTTGCGGTCGGTGATGGTCAGGAAGCCGTCCTCGTCCAGGAAGCCGATGTCGCCGGAGTGGAACCAGCCGTCCTTGACGACGCCGGCCGTGACCTCCGGCAGCTTGTAGTAGCCGGCCATGATGTTCGGGCCCTTGATGCAGACCTCGCCCTGCTCGCCGGCCGGCAGCATCGATCCGTCGTCGTCCTGGATCGAAACCTCGACGTTGGGTACGGCGCGGCCGCACGACCCCGGCTTGTCCGGGTCGTCGAGCCGCATGATGGTCGCCGTCGGGCTCGTCTCGGTGAGCCCGTATGCCTCCAGGACCTTCGCGCCGGTGCGCTTCTCGAACTCGCGCTTCATCTCGACCGGGACCGGCGCCGCGGCGACCACCGCCCAGCGCAGGCTCGACCAGTCGACGGAGTCGAAGTCCGGATGCCCGAGCATGTACTGCACCATCGTCGGCACGAACGCGGTCGTGTTGGCGCGGTAGGTGTTCATGGCCTCGAAGAAGCCTTCGGCGGTGAACCAGCGCAGGATCACGCTGCGCACCTTGAAGAGCTGGATGACGAGCGTGCTGCTGATCCCGAACAGGTGCGCGAGCGGCAGGCAGCCGATCGAGACGTCGTCGGGCTCGATCCCGATGACGTTCGCCGTGTTCTCGGCGTTGAACAGAAGGTTCGCGTGGGTGAGCATCACACCTTTGGGCACGCCGGTCGTGCCGGACGTGTACGAGATCACCGCGAGGTCCTCAGGCGAGCGGTCGACGATCGCCAGCCGGTCGTTCGCCTGCGCGATCAGCGCGTCGAAGGACGTCGCGCCGTCCACGGCGCCGCCCGTGACGACGACGGCGGGCTTGGCCGGCAGGTCCGCGATCGCCGCCGACACGTTGGGCAGGAACTCGGGACTGGTGACGACGACCTTCGCCTCGCAGTCGGCCAGGATGTGGGCGATCTCCGGCACGGCGAGCAGGAAGACGACGGGCACGACGACGCCGCCGGCGATCAGGATGGCGCCGTAGGCGAGGGGAACCTCGGGTCCGTTCGGCAGCATGACCGCGACCCGGTCGCCGGGCTTGACGCCGAGCTGGGCGAGCGCGGTCGCCAGACGGCCCGAATCCCGAAGCAGCGCGGCGTTGGTGAACTCCTTACCCTCGAAGACGACTGAGGGGTACTCCCCGAAGCGTTCGACGTGCCGTTCGGCAAGGACGGCCAGGTTCATCGGCTCTCCTCCTTCGCTTGTCGCTGTTGCCAGGCCCGCCACGAGCCCTCGATCATCGCGCGCAGGTCCCGGCGCGCGCGCCAGCCCCACTCGCGTTCGATCTTGGCCGTGTCGGCGACGATCGAGGCCGGGTCGCCGGGTCGCCGGCCGGTCACCTCGTGGTCGAATCGCAGCCCCGTGACGTCCCGAACCGTCTCGACGACCTCCAGCACCGTGCTGCCGCGGCCCGTGCCGATGTTGAACGTCGCGGCCTGCGGCCCCTCGGCGATCCTGCGCGCGGCGAGCGCGTGCGCGTCGGCCAGGTCCACGACGTCGACGTAGTCGCGGATGCAGGTGCCGTCGCGCGTCGGGTAGTCGTCGCCGTAGACCTTCGGCCGGCGGCCTTCGGCGAGCGCGCGGAACACCAGCGGCACGAGGTTGAACTCGCTGGTGTCCCCCAGGTCGCCCGCGCCCGCGCCGACGACGTTGAAGTAGCGCAGGCTCACCCAGGACATGCCGGTGACCGCCGCGTAGCTCTGGACCATCCATTCGCTGGCGAGCTTGGTCTGTCCGTAGGGACTTTCCGGCCTTGTGGGCGCGTCCTCGGTCACCGCGCCGGCATCGGACGTCCCGTAGACGGCGGCGCTGGAGGACAGCACGATCTTGTCCAAGCCCTCGTCGACCATCGCGTCCAGCACCGCGAGCATCCCGTCCACGTTCTCGTGGTAATAGAAGGCCGGCCGCTCGACCGACTCCGGCGCCGACTTCTTGGCCGCGAGGTGCACCACGCCGTCGGCGCGTTCGGCGGCGAAGACCTTCCGCACGAAGCCGGCGTCGCGAACGGTCCCCCGGTGCAGCGGCACTCCCTCGGGAACGCGCTCCGGCAGGCCTGTGGAAAGGTCGTCCACCACGACGGCCTCTTCGCCCGCGGCGAGCAGGGCGCGCACGACGTGCGCCCCGATGTACCCGGCCCCGCCGGTCACCACCCACCGCATGCGTTCCTCCTCCTCGTGCAGGGGCGAACTCTATCGAGCGGCGGTTTCCCGGGCGACGGCGACCCGGGACGCCTGTAGACTGCCTCCACCGACTCTTCGCGCGCGCCGCGACCGTGTTCGACGCGCGCGCGCCGGCACGTGGGGGATCGACACCTGGACGCTCGGCACGGACTCCTCCGGCTCTGGCCGTTCGCGCGCCCGCACGCGCGCGGCCTGCTGTTCAGCCTTCTCACCGCGTACGCGATGATGGCCGCCGGTCTGGCGATCCCGAAGATCGCCGGCTGGGTGATCGACGACCTGAAAGACCGGGACGGCAGCCGGGTTCTCTGGCTCGCCGGTCTCATCGTCGTCCTCGGGCTGACCGAAGCGGTGCTCGCGTACCTGCGCCGCTCGGGCGCCGCGCGCGCCTCGATCGCGATCGAGCGGGACCTGCGCAACGCGCTCTACGACCACCTCCAGCGACTTCCGGTGTCCTTCCACGACGGCTGGCAGTCCGGCCAGCTCCTGTCGCGGTGCATCCAGGACCTCGGCACGATCCGGCGCTTCCTCGGCTTCGGGATGATCTTCCTGGCGCTGAACGTGACGCAGTTCGCCGTGACGATCCTCTTGATGGTGCGCCTGAACGCCGGCCTCGCGGCGATCACCGCCTTCACCGCCCTGCCGATCGCCTGGATGACGTTCTCCTTCAACCGCCGCTACCACGACATCTCGCGGAAGGTGCAGGACGACCAGGGCGACCTCGCGACGATCGTCGAGGAGTCGGCGACCGGCATCCGGATCGTGAAGGCGTTCGGGCGGGGCGAGTTCATGGCCGGCCTGTTCAACCGCCGCGCCGACACGCTGCACGCGTCCAACATGGAAGCCGTCGGGCTGCGCGCCGTGTTCTGGTCGGTGCTGCGATTCCTGCCCGACCTCAACATGGTCGCGGTGCTGCTCGTCGGGACGCGGGCGATCGTCGGCGGGTCGATGAGCCCCGGGGACCTCGCGGCCTTCGTCGCCTACCTGCAGATGATGGCCTGGCCGATCCGCTCCGTCGGCTGGATCCTCGCGAACGGCCTGGAGGCGACGGCCGGCGCCGAGCGCCTGTTCGAGGTGCTGGACACGAAGCCGGAGATCGCCGACCGGCCGGGGGCGGCGACGTTGACCGGCGTCACCGGCCGCATCGCGTTCGAGAACGTGTCCTTCACGTATCCCGGCACCGACGCCCCCGTGCTGCACGACGTGAACCTCGAGATCGAGCCCGGCGAGACGCTGGCGCTGGTCGGCATGACGGGGTGCGGCAAGACCACGATCGCATCGCTCGTTCCGCGCCTCTACGACCCCGGCGCCGGGCGGGTCACCATCGACGGGACCGACATCCGCGACGTCACGCTGGCGTCGCTGCGCGAGCACGTCGGCGTCGCGTTCGAGGACTCGGTGCTGTTCTCGATGAGCGTGCGCGAGAACCTTCTGCTCGGCAGGCCCGACGCCACGGAGGAGGAGATGCGGGCGGCGCTCGTCGCCGCGAACGCCGGCTTCGTGCAGGAGCTGCCGTGGGGCCTCGACACGCGGATCGGCGAGCAGGGCTATTCCCTGTCGGGCGGGCAGCGACAGCGCCTCGCGCTGGCGCGCGCGGTCCTTCGCAGGCCGCGCGTGCTGGTGCTGGACGACCCGCTCTCGGCGGTCGACGTGCACACCGAGGCGCTCATCGAGGCGGCGCTCGCCAGGGTCCTGCGCGGGGTGACCGCGCTGCTCGTCGTCCACCGGCCGTCGACGCTGGCGCTCGCAGACCGCGTCGCGCTGGTCGCCGGCGGAACGGTCGCGGCGACCGGCACCCACGCCGAGCTGATGGCGACCAACGCGCTCTACCGGGACGTGCTCAGCATGGAGGCCGAAGAGCTGGAGGGGCAACGATGACCCCGCGCACGCCGTCGAAGGACGCGTGGCGCACGACGTTCGAGCGCGCGCAGGCCGGCGCGGCGAGCTGGCGGGGCGTGGCCTCCGAGCAACAGGACGACCTCAGCAAGCTCGACAACGCGCGCATGCACCGGCGCACGCGAGCGTTGCTGCTCTCGCTCGTCGCGCCCTACCGCGCGCGCATCGCGCTCGGGACGGTCCTGATCATGGGCAACACGGCGGCCGACCTGCTCTCACCCCTGCTGATCGGCGCCGGCATCGACCACGCGCTCGACGCGTTCGAGTCCGGGTCGGGATACCCCCGCGACCTCAGCATGCTGATCTGGTGGCTCGGGGGTCTGGCGCTGATCCAGGCCGGCACGAACGTGGGCTTCATCTGGATCGTCGGACGAGCGACGCAAGACGTCCTTCGCGACCTGCGCATGCGCGTGTTCGCGAGGTTCCAGAAGCTCTCGCTTTCCTTCTACGAGCGCTATACCTCCGGGCGCGTCATCGCGCGGATGACGAGCGACGTCGACGCGGTGTCGGACTTGCTCGCCGTCGGACTGAACGACCTCGCGGTCGCCGGGCTGAGCGTCGTCGGGATCGCCGTCGTCCTGCTGGTGCAGGACCCGCCGCTCGCGCTGGCGACGCTGGCGACGTTTCCCGGCGTCGTGATCGCGACCCGCCTCTACCGCCGCCACGCGCACCGCGTCTACCGCACGGTCCGCCGGACGGTCGCGCTCGTCATCATCCACTTCGTGGAGTCGCTCGGCGGGATCCGCGCGGTGCAGGCCTTCCGCCGCGAGGGCCGCAACCAGGAGATCATGGAGGACGTCAACGCCCAGTATTGCGCCGCGAACGTCGAGTCGATCCGGCTGCTGTCGATCTATTCGCCGTCGCTGTCGATGATCGGACGGCTGGCGATGGCGGTCGTAGTCCTCTACGGCGGCTCGCGCGTGCTCGGCGGGCACCTCACGGTCGGCCTGCTGTTCACGTTCATCATCCTGGTGCGCCGGTTCTTCGAGCCGATGCAGGAGCTGAGCCAGGTCTACAACCTGCTGCAGTCGGCGAACGCCGCGCTGGACAACCTCGCGGGGATCCTCGACGAGGACCCGAGCGTGCCCGAGCCGATCCGGCCCGCCGTGCCCGAGCGTCCCGAAGGACGGCTGCGCTTCGAGCGCGTCACGTTCGCTTACCGCGACGTGGACGTGCTGCGCGATCTCACGCTGGAGATCCCCGCGGGGCAGACGGTCGCGCTGGTCGGCGAAACCGGCGCGGGCAAGACCACGATCGCGCGGCTCGCCGCGCGCTTCTGGGACCCGAGCGACGGCCGGGTACTGATGGACGGCGTCGACCTGCGCGACGTCCCCGACGCCGAGCTGCGCCGGCTGGTCGCCATGGTGACGCAGGAGTCCTTCCTGTTCGGCGGAACCGTCGCCGACAACATCGCGCTCGGCCGTCCCGACGCGACGCGCGAGGACGTGGAGGACGCCGCGCGGGCGATCGGCGCGCACGGCTTCATCGCGGCGCTCCCCCACGGCTACGACACCGACGTGCGCAAGCGCGGCGGACGGCTCAGCGCCGGCCAGCGGCAGCTCGTGTCGTTCGCGCGCGCGTTCCTGGCCGATCCGCGCGTGCTGATCCTGGACGAGGCGACCTCGTCGCTGGACATCCCCAGCGAGCGGCTCGTCCAGCACGCGCTGCGGACGCTGCTCGCCGACCGCACGGCGATCATCATCGCGCACCGCCTTTCGACGGTTGAGATCGCCGACCGGGTGCTCGTCGTCGACGCCGGTCGCATCGTCGAGGACGGGCCGCCGTCCGAGCTGACGGCCGGCGCCGGCGCGTACGCCGCGCTGCACGAAGCCTGGCGCGAGTCGCTGGCCTGACGAGTCGCTCGACTGACGCACCGCCGCGTCAGTCGCGACCGCGGAGACCGGCGATCAACTCCCCGACCCTGCGCGCCCTGGGATCGGCGTCGCCGACGAGATGAGCGAGCCAGCGTGTGGCTTCGTCCGCGTCGAAGTCGTCGACTGCGATCAGCATCTGCTCGATGTCGATCCAGTCCTTGGGGCGATCGAATACCGCTTTCGCCACGAGCAGGTGCTCGGGCGCGAGGATTGGGATCGTGGTCGCGCCGAACGGGACGCGGCGGGTGTCCGCACGCATCGCCTCGTGGATGGGGTCGTACGAGAAGAACAGGTCCACCGGAGTCGTGTCCCACCAGGCGCGCACTTGCTCGTCGCGAGTGGCCGCGTCTTCGTCCGGCATGGCGACGCCGAGCTTGCTCAGAACGGCGGCGACGCGCCGGTACCGGTCGACCGGCAGGAACACGTTGACGTCGATGTCGATCGTCGCGCGCGGCTCGGCATAGTAGGCGAGGGCGAGCGCGCCGCCGAAGGCATGCGGCAGCCGCGACGTCGTGAATGCCCGATGGATCGCAACGACCCTGTCCGCCAGCGCGGTCATCGCAACCGTTCCGGCGACAAGCCCGGGAACGCGCAGCGCGTGCCCGGCCGCTTGGAGGGGATCGCGTCGGCGAGTCCCAGAAGCTGGACGAGCGCGTCGCCTCGCTGCCGGGGTGTCGCCCCGATCCACCGCGCGATCGAATCGTCGAACGCGCGCCGGACCGCCGGGTCGTCGCTGAGCCCGGAGACGAGCAGCCGGCGAAGGCCGCTTCGCGGTCGCTCCCCCCGAGCGAGCGCGCGGGTCAGGCCCCTGGCATGGGCGTCCGGTTCGGACCGCTCGATCGGCGCCCCCGCTCGCCGGGCGGATCGCACGACGTCCGCCAGCTCGAACGGACGACCGGCCGCCGCTCGGGCCCGGGCGAGGACCTCGTCGGTCAGCGCCTTGAACGATGCGAGCGTTCGCGCCCGCGGCCCGCGCGGGGTCGCGACGGACTCCCGGATCTCCCACCATCCGCCGGGCCGCGTCACCACGTACGTCATAGTGGGAAAGATTACCACTACACGCCCCTGCGGGGGAGGCGCCCTACTTCTTGGTCATCGTCAGCGTGCCCTCGGCGGTGCCGGCCGTCGATCGTGACCGTCGTGGTGCCGAACGTCTCCGACTCGACCTCGAAGCTCGCGTCCTCGCCCGGCGTGAAGCTGCCCGAGAGCGTCTCGGGGTCCGGGTCTGGTCCGCCGAACACGTTTCCGCCCAGGTCGAGCGTGATCGAGAACGTGCCCGCGGCCGCGTCCACCTCGATCTCCGCGTTCGCCGGGCTACAGCCCGTAGGTCTTGGCGATGATCTCGCGCATGATCTCGGTCGTGCCGCCGCCGATCGGACCGAGCCGCGCGTCGCGCCATGCGCGCTGCGCCGAGAACTCCATCATGTAGCCGTAGCCGCCGTGGACCTGGACGCACTCGTCGGCCACGTGCCAGTCCAGCTCGCACGCCATGGCCTTGGCCATCGAGACCTCGCGCAGCGCGTCTTCGCCGGCGACGAACTTTCGGACCGCGTGATACGTGAGCGCGCGCGCGGCCTCGATCTCCGTCGCGAGGTCGGCGAAGCGGTGCTTCCAGACCTGGAACTTCGCGATCGGCCTGCCGAACGCCTCGCGCTCGCGCGCGTAGCCGATCGCGGTGTCCAGGATCTGCGCCGCGCTGGAGACGGCGCCGAGCGCCATGATGATGCGCTCCCACTGAAAATTCTTCATGATCGCGACGAAGCCTTCGCCCTCGGCGCCCAGCAGGTTGGCCGCCGGAACGCGGCAGTCCTCGAAGCGCAGCTCGCCGGTCTGGGACGTGCGCCAGCCCACCGTGTCGATGCGGCGCGTCGTGAACCCGGGCGTGCCGGCCTCGATCACCAGCAGCGAGATGCCGGCGTACCCCTCGCCTCCGGTTCGCACCGCCGTCACGACGTAGTCGGCCTTCGGGCCGTTGGTGATGAAGACCTTCGAGCCGTTCACCACGTACTCGTCGCCGTCGCGCACCGCGCGCGTGCGAAGGCTCGCGACGTCGGATCCGGCGTCGGGCTCGGTCACGCCGAGCGCGCCGATCGCCTCGCCGGCGATGGAGGGCGCGAGCCAGCGCTTGCGCTGCTCGTCGTTGCCGAAGCGGTAGACGTAGTACGAGCCGAGGTCCTTCGATCCGCCGATCCCGGCCGCGACTCCGCCCGAGCCGCACCGCGCCAGCTCCTCCACGACGATCACGTCCGCGAGGACGTCCGGCCCGGTGCCCCCGAACTCCTCCGGGTACTTCAGCCCGAGGAAGCCCAGCTCGCCCATGCGCCCGTAGAGCGAGCGCGGGAAGTCCCCGGCGCGCTCCCACTCCTCGACGTGCGGGTGGATCTCCTTTTCGACGAAGGCCCGGACGCTCGCGCGCAGCGCCTCGTGCTCGGGCGTGAACAGCGCGAAGCGAGCCGCGCCGGGCGCCGTCACAGGCCCATCCCCTTCGCGACGATCTCGCGCATGACCTCGTCGGAGCCCGCGCCGATGCGGATGAGCCGCACGTCGCGCCACGCTCGCTCGACCGGCAGCTCGGTCGAGTAGCCGATCCCGCCGAAGATCTGCATGGCCGCGTTGGCGACGCGGTTGACCACGAGGCCCGCGTAGAGCTTCGCCATCGAGATCTCCTTCACCGGATACTCGCCGGCGTCGACCTTGAAGGCGACCTCGTGGACGAGCGCCCGCGCCGCCTCGATCTCGGTCGCCATCTCCGCGAGCCGGTGCGCGATCACCTGGTGCTTGCCGATCGGCTTGCCGAACGTCGTGCGCTCCTTGGCATAGGCGAGGCAGCGATCGAAGAGCAGTTGCGCGCTGACGACCGAGCCGGCCGCGGTCACGAGCCGCTCGCCCTGCAGCTCCCACATGATCTGCTGGAAGCCCTCCCCTTCCACGCCGAGCAGCGCGTCGGCCGGGAGGCGCACGTCCTCGATCGCGATCTCGGCGGTGTCCGACGATCGCATCCCGAGCTTGTCGAGCCGCCGCGCGACGCTCCAGCCGGGCGTGTCGGTCGGCACGAGGAACAAGCTGAAGCCGTGGTAGCCGGCCGGCTTGTCGGTGCGCGCGACGAGCGTGCAGAAGTGCGCGCGGACCCCGTTGGTGATGAAGGTCTTGCGCCCGTTGAGCACCCAGTCGCTCCCCTCGCGGCGCGCCGCCGTCGAGATGTTCGCGACGTCGCTGCCGGCGTTCGGCTCCGTGATGCCGAGGCACGCGATCTTGGTCCCGGCGAGCGCGGGGCGCAGGAACTCCTCCTTCTGCGCGGGCGTGCCGAACTTGTTGATCGGCGGCGTCGCCATGTCGGTCTGCACCGCGACCGCCATCGCGACGCCGCCCGAACCGGCCCGCGTCATCTCCTCCTTCAGCACGACCGTCGACAGGTAGTCGCCGCCCTGCCCGCCCACGTCTTCCGGATAGGCAAGGCCCAGGAGGCCCTGCGCGCCGAGCCGCTCGAATACCCAGTCGGGGAAGTCGCCCTCGCGCTCCCACGCGTCGGCGTGCGGGGCCAGCTCGCGCTCGACGAAGGCGCGGATCGACGCGCGGAGCGCGTCGTGCTCGGCGGTGAAGACCGACGTTCGGAGCGCGGTGCCGGACATGGACGCTGATGCTACCCGCCGGGACGCCGCGTGGTAGCGTCGTCGGCTGGGAGGTGGGAACGATGCTCGGAAGCTATTCGGTAGGGGCCGTCGTGCCCGTGTCCGATGCCGCCAAGGCAAGGGCGTTCTACGAGGGGGCGCTCGGGCTGAAGGTGACGGAGGAGTCCTCGAACGGGGACGTCCGGTACCAGAGCGGCGACACCGCGCTCTACGCCTACGTCACGCCGCACGCGGGGAAGGCCGCGCACACGATCGCGGGGTGGGAGGTCGCCGATCTCGACGCCGAGATGAAGGAGCTGCGGTCGGCCGGGATCACGTTCGAGGACTACGACCTTCCCGGCCTGAAGACCGTGAACGGCGTCGTGGAGATGGAGAACATGAGGGGCGCCTGGTTCAAGGACCCCGACGGCAACATCCTGTCGCTCATGCAGCGGGCCTGACCGGCGCCGGACGTCCGGCGATCACGCCGACCGGGACGAGGACGAGCGCCGCGCCGGCGAGCGCGAGCACGCGGAAACCGAACGCTGCGAGCAGCACGCCCGACAGCGCGCTCGCCGCCGCCGCCACCGTCCACGCGAGCGTGTCGACCGCCCCTTGCGCCTTGACGCGCGCGCGGTAGGTCAGCCCGCCGGTCAGCGTCGCGCTCCCGCCGACGAATGCGAGGTTCCAGCCCAGGCCGAGCAGGAACAGCCACGTTCCCATCGCGCCCGGCCGGACGCTGCCGAGCAGCCCCGACCCGATCGCGGCGGCGAACAGCACGGTCAGACCGATCGCCATGATCGGTCTGCTGCCGAAGCGCGCGGTCATGGAGCCGGCGACGGGCGCCAGCGCGTACATGCCGACGAAGTGCGCGCTCATCACCACGCCGACCACGCCGAGCCCGTGCCCGGCCCCGCGAACGTGTACGGGCGTCATCGTCATGATGAGCACCATGGTCGTCTGCGCGACCACCATCACGATCATCGCGGTGCGCAGCTCCGGATCCGCGAAGGAGGCGCGCAAGCTCGGAGGGCGTGCTTCGCCGGCGTCGGCCGGTCGCGACGCAGCGGTGCGCACGCGGCTCGCCAGGGCGAGCGCGCCGGCGTAGAACGCGATCGCGACGAGGAAGCCGGCGCCGTCGCGCCGCAGGCTCATGCGCTCTGCGAGCCAGCCGAACAGGCCGGGAAGGTTCGGCCCGAGCACCGAGCCGATCGTCGCCGCCCACACGATCCAGCCGATCACCGACGGACGGCGCTCGGGCGGGTGCAATTCGGCGGCGGCGAAGCGAGCGAGCTGGTTCGACGCGTGCCCGATTCCGAGCACGGCCATCGCGATCACCATCGCCCAGAACGCCGAACGGCGAAGCGCGATCACCGCGCCGAACGCGCCGGCGAGCCCGAGCGCGTACCCGAGCCGAAGCCCCGCGGCCCGGCCGCGCCTGCCCATCACGACGCTCAGCATCGCCGCGCCGAGCGCCGTCCCGGCCACGGCGGCGGCCCCGGGGATCCCCGCGACCGCGTTCGACCCGGTGATCTCCTTTGCGAGCAGCGGCGCGACGGTGAAGGCGGCGAACAGGCTCGTCGTGCCGAGCGCGGCTCCCCAAAAGACCAGGCGCGTCGCGCGGCCGGCGTCCGGAGACGCGTTCATCGGGGCAGGCGCGGTCGGCACCGCTCGAGTCTAGCGCCGGGGTTCGTGGGGCCGTGCCGGCCCGGTTAGGGCCGGGACGCAGTTCGATCCGGCCGCGGTCGAGGCCTTCCGAGCGGTCGCGGTTTGCTTTTCCAGCCGTCGTGCAAGACTTGCCCAGCGCGAGACGGCCAGTCCCTCCAAGAAGCATCTCGGCTTCGTCGCACTTCTTGGCCGGGGCGGCCCGGGAGGGCGGCCGGGGCGGCCCGGGAGGGCGGCCGTCGCCGCCCTCCCGGGCCGGACTAGCTGAACATCGCGACGACCTTGTCGAAGATCGTTTGGAAGAAGCCGACGATGGCGCCTCCCTGGGCCCAGTTGAGCAGCAGGAGCGCGATCGTCGCGGCGACCAGGATCACGAGCGTGTACTCCGTCGTGGACTGGCCGGACTGACCGTGGAGCCCGCGCACAAGGCGACGGACCCGCTCGCGCAGCGACGCGCCGAACAGGAACAGCATTCTCTCACCCCCTCGACGAAGCGGATCGCGCGCCTGCGCGCACGCCCCCCGGGGAAGGCCCCGACGATGCGGTCCACCGCGGACTCATACGGTCCACCGCGGACTTATGCGGTCCATGGCGGACTCATGCGGTCCGCGCGGGACTCATGCGGTCCACGGCCCGGCCCTCAGCTAGATGCCGCCCAGCGTCCTGATCGCGCTCAGCGCGATCGGTGCGATCGTCAGCAGCACGAACGCCGGCAGGAAGCACAGCACCAACGGGAAGAGCATCCGAACCGGCGCCGTCCTGGCTTCGGTCTCGGCGCGCGCCCGCGCCCGCGAGCGCAGCTCCCGCGCTTGCGCCACGAGGACCTCGCTGACGGGCGTCCCGAAGCGTTCGGCCCGCGCCAGCACGACGAGCAACGCGCGCATCTCTTCGATCCCGCTTCGTTCGCCGATCAACGCGTACGCCCTCGCGCGCGCCGTTCCCGCGTCGAGCGCGCGCCGCCCCGCGTGGATCGCGTCCTTGATGAGCCGCGGCGCGCGCGACCCCACCGTCGCCAGTCCCTGCTCCACGCTCATGCCGGCGAGCACGCAGGTCGCCAGCCGGTCGATCAGGCCGGGCAGCGCCGCTCGCGCCTCTTCGATCGCGCGAAGGCGCTCGCGACCCGCGAGCGCTCCGGCGACGCGCGCACCCAGCCACGCCCCGAGCGGCAGTCCGGCCAGCGCCCGCACGCCGGACGTCGAGGTCGCCACGAGCACGGCGCCCGCGACCGCGCCGATCGCGGCTCGCCCGCGGGCGGAGGGAAATGGCGAGCCGCGCCGGGCCCGCGCCGGCAACCTCGCGCGAACGCGCGCGCGGTACGCAAGCGCGCTCACGGTCGCAGCCGCGACGCGCGGAGCGCGATCATCGGCTCTCCCGCGACCGGATCATCGAGCGCATCCACAGCACGCCCGCGACGTCCAGCCCGAGGCCCGCCCCCAGCAGCAGCCATCCGACCGGGTCCGAGAACAGCAACCCGAGCTGGCGGCGGGCGCCACCTCCGACGAGCGCGTAGAACGCGACCGGCATCGCCCCGACGACGATCGCCGACAGGCGCGCTTGCGATCCGGCTGCGGCGCGGTCCCGGTCGATGCGCGCTCGATCGTCCATCGCGTCGGCCGCGTGGTCGAGCACGGCGGGCAGCAGCGCCGCCGCGCGCTCGCCGATCCGGATCGCCTCCGCCGCCTCGCGCGCCCGAGCCGTGCCCGCGGCGCGCGCGAAGACCTCCACGGCGTCCGGGAGCGGGACGCCCACGGCGAGCCGCGCGAGCGCGGCGCGCAGCGGCTCGGCAATCGGGGCGGGCGCGCCCTCGGCCGCCGCGTCCAGCGCCTGCGGCACGTTCCGTCCGGCTCGCAACGCCGAGGCGATCCCGCGCATCACGTCGGGGACTTGCGCGTCGAGCGCGGCGCGTCGATTCGCATCGGCGCGTCTGCGCCGGACGCGCAGGACGACGAGCGTTCCCGCCGCGCCGAGCGCCGCCGTCGTCCATCCGCCCATCACGGCGCCCGCCAGCGCGGCGAGCCCGGCGGCGCGCAACGCGGGCGCCGCCATCGCGACCCGGTCCAGCGCTCGCAACCGGATCCCCGCGACCGCACGCGCGCGCGCCGCGAGGCGCGCGCGCTCCACGAACCACACGCCGAACAGCGCCGGCAGAACGCTCGCCACGACGATCATCGGACGGGCGCCGCCGGGCCCGGCTCGCGGGCTCGATACAAGGACTCGATCGCGAGGTCGTCCCTCACGCGGGCGATCGCGGCGACCCGTCGCGCGCCGCCGGGGGAACGCTCGAGGTGGACCAGCAGGTCGAGCGCCGCCGCGAGCTGTCGCCGTATCGATTCGAGCGGCACGTCCCCCGCCATCAACGCCAGCGCCTCCAGCCGCGCGATCACGTCCTGCGGCTCGTTCGCGTGGACGGTGGCGAGCGAGCCGTCGTGGCCGGTGTTCATCGCCTGGAGCATGTCGAGCACCTCCGCGCCCCGGACCTCGCCCACGACGATCCGGTCCGGGCGCATCCGCAGCGCGTTGCGCACGAGGTCGCGCATGCTCACGCGCCCGCGCCCCTCGACGTTCGCCGGGCGCGTCTCCAGGGCGACGACGTGCTCGCGTCCGAGCCGAAGCTCCGCGGCGTCCTCGATCGTGATCACCCGCTCGGCGGGCGGCACGTGCATGGCGAGCGCGCCGAGCAGGGTCGTCTTGCCGGTGCCCGCCCCGCCGGAGATCAGGATCGAGCGGCGCGCGCGGACCGCGCCGATCAGGAGCGAGGCCTCCGATCGGCAGAGCGCGCGCCGCGTCACGAGCGCGTCGATCGACAGCGGCTCCTTCGCGAACCTGCGAATCGTCAGCGCCGGGCCCGTGACGGCGAGGGGCGGCACGATCGCGTGGACGCGGGATCCGTCGTGGAGCCGGGCGTCGACCCACGGCTGCGACTCGTCCAGACGAAGCCCGAGCGGCGCAACGATCCGGTCGATCAGGTGCACGACGTCGGCGTCGCTTTCGAACGTCACGGCCGCGCGTTCGATCACGCCCTCGCGCTCGACGTAGACGTCGCCCGGGCCGTTCACCATCACCTCGGTCACGGCCGGGTCGTGCAGCAGCGGCTCGAGCGGACCGAGCCCGGTGATGTCGTCGGCCAGCTCGCGCACGAGCGCCGACACCTCGGCAGGCCCGAGGGCGACCCGCTCCTGGGCAAGGAAGCGCGCCACGGTTTCCCGGACGCGCACGCGCCGCTCCCAGCGCGACGGGATCGCGAGCACGTCGGCCGCTTCGGCCAGCAAACGCTCGCGCACCTGCTCGCGCAGCGCCTCCCCCGGCCCCGCGACCTGGCTCGGGGCGCCGGCGCTCGGGGCGTCCGTGCTCGGGGTGGCGGCGCTCGGGATTACAGCGCTCACGCCGCCCCCGGTGAGTCGAGCGCGTCGCGCGTCGCGCGCGCCAGCGCGCGCACGCTTCGGCGACCGAAGGCGCGGTTGCCGATCGAGCCCAGGTCCATCCCGCGCGCCAGCGCGCCGTCGCGGGCGATCCACGCCGCAACCGGCACGCCGACCGAAGCTTCGAGGTCGCGCGCCGGCACGCCCAAACGGCGGGCGGGCCGGCAGACGGCCATCCAGCGGCCCGGGTGCCGCTCGATCAGGAGGCGCGCGCCGCGGACGCTCACGGTGTCGTTGCTCACCACGACCAGGCGGAGGCCGGCGGCAGCCAGCACGGCCGACCGTCCCGGGGACTCCGCCCGATCGAGATCGGCGACGACGATCGGCGACGCGAGACGCGCGGCTCGCACCAGTCCGGCGGCGTCGCGTGCGGAGAACCCGTCGGCAGGCGCCATCGGCAAGAGCCGCCCGCTCCCGAGCGGTCGCGCGAGGGCGTCGATCGCGTCCTCGGTCAGCGCCTCCGGCGTCACGGTCGCAGCGGGACCGTCCGCCAGCGAGGAAAGCGTCCGTGCAACCGGGTCCAGGTCGAGGGCGAGCGCCCCGAGGCTTCCCGCCAGCAACGCCGTCACCGTGGTCGCCCCGGCGCCGCCCCGCGCCCCGACGACGGCGACGAGCGTGCCCGAGCCCTCGACGGGCGCGGCGCGCACGGCGCCCCGGATGCTCGGCGCGAGACGCTCGGACTCGGCCGGCCACTGGATCAGGTCGCGCGCGCCCGCGTGCAGAGCCGCCCGCGCACCCGCGATGCCGTCGACCAGCGCGACGACCGGGACCGGCGCACGCTCGATGGCGCCCAGCGACGCGCCGCCCGCGACGAGGACCTGACCGGTCGCGGCCGCTCGCGCGTCCGTCGAGACGACGTAGAGGTCGGGCGCCGCCTCGATCGCCTCCGCGACCGCCCGGACGAGCGCCCCGTCCTCGTGCGACAGGACCACGCCGATGCTCGCCACCGCACGCCTTTCCCGAGAGCCGTGGAAGGAGGGCCGAGTGTAGGCGCGAGCCGCGAACGGTCAAGCGCCCGCGACCGGTTCGAGAACAAGACGCTAAAGTGCTCGCTCAGACCGCAGCCGCCATTGACTCGGGTAGCATTTGCGGGTCATTCGGCCGGACGGGGAACCGAGATGGGGTGGAGCGAATGAAGCGCATCGTGTTGTGCTGCGACGGCACGTGGAACCGCGCGGACCAGGAGCGGGCGGGCGAGCCGGCGCCGACGAACGTCCTGCGCGCCGCCTACCTGATCGCGAAGGCGAAGGCCGACGTTCCCCAGATCGTCTCCTACGACCAGGGCGTCGGCACGGGCAACACGCTCGACCGGCTCACGGGCGGCGCCTTCGGCCACGGCTTGGAGGAGAACATCCACGAGGCCTACCGGTTCCTCGTCGCCAACTACGAGCCCGGCGACGACCTGTTCCTGTTCGGCTTCAGCCGCGGCGCGTTCACCGCCCGCAGCATCGCCGGCATGATCCGCAAGTGCGGGATCCTGCGCCGCAGCGCCGTCCGTCACTACCGAGACGCGCTCGCGCTCTACCGGGACGGGCAGCACCCCGACGACCAGGGTCCGACCGACTTCCGCGCGAAGCACTCCGTTGCGGGCGCGAACGAGATTCCCGTCACGTGCATCGGCGTGTGGGACACGGTCGGCGCGCTCGGCATCCCGGTGCGCGGCCTGCGCGGGCTCACGCGCGGCACGTACCAGTTCCACGACACCGAGCTGAGCGGGACCGTCCGCAACGCGTTCCACGCGCTGGCGATCGACGAGCATCGCGGCCCCTTCGAGCCCACGCTCTGGCAGCACGAGCCGAAGGACGGGCAGACCGTCGAGCAGGTGTGGTTCGCCGGCGTGCACAGTGACGTCGGCGGCGGCTACGCCGAACGGGGCGCGTCCGACGTCCCGCTGCAGTGGATGCTGGACCGAGCCAAGGACAAGGCGGGCCTGGCGCTGGACGTGGAGGCGCTCGCCGCCAACCCGCCGCACCCGAACCACACCGGGCCGCTGCACGATTCGCTCAACCTCTTCTACCGGCTGAGCGGGATCGACCGGCCCATCGGGCTCGTCACGCCGCCGCCCGGCGAGCCGCGCGTCGCACCCGAGCCCGACCCCACGCAGTCCGTGCACCAGAGCGTGCTCGACCGCTGGGACGCCGATCCCCGCTACCGGCCGGCCAACCTCCGGGACTACTTCACGCGCACCGGCGATCCCCGCGGCGCCTGACACGAAAGGACGCCATGCTCGCACTCGCCGAACGCGCGCTGCTGGACGAGCGCAGATCGCTGACGAGAGACGAAGCGCTCGGCCTCGCCGGGCTCCCGCTGGACGAGCTGCCCTCGCTGATCGCGCTCGCCCACCGCGTGCGCCTGTCCTACTGCGGCGAGGAGGTCGAGCTGGAGTCGCTCATCAACGCCAAGTCCGGCGGCTGCCCCGAGGACTGCGCGTTCTGCTCGCAGTCGGCGCACTTCAAGACCGGCGTCGAGGTCTACCCGATGCTGGATCTGAACGAGGTGCTGGCCGCGGCGCGCGCCACACGCGAGGCCGGCGCGACGCAGTTCTGCATCGTGGTCGCGGTGCGCGGGCCCGACGAGCGCATGCTCGCCACCGTGATCGAGGCAACCCAGATCGTGCACGCCGAAACCGGCCTGGAAGTCGCGGTGTCGCTCGGGATCCTGGAACCCGGCCAGGCCGAGCGCCTCGCCGCCGCCGGGGTCCGCCGCTACAACCACAACCTGGAGACCGCGCGCGAGCACTTCCCCGCGATCTGCACCACGCACACCTGGGACGAGCGCGTCGAGACCTGCCGCATGGCGATCGCCGCCGGGATGGAGCTGTGCTGCGGCGGGATCCTCGGGATGGGCGAGACGCTCGAGCAGCGCGTCGACTTCGCCTTCGAGCTGGCGGCGCTGGACCCGTGCGAGGTGCCGATCAACCTGCTCGACCCGCGTCCCGGGACCCCGCTGGGGACGAGCAGCCTGTTGAGCGCTCGCGAGGCGCTCCAGGCGATCGCGCTGTTCCGCTTGGTCCTGCCCCGCGCCTGGATCCGCCTCGCCGGCGGGCGCGAACGCGTCTTGGGCGAGCTGCAAGCGATGGGGCTCTACGCCGGGGCGAACGCGCTGATCGTCGGCAACTACCTCACGACGATCGGTCGCGCGCCCGAGCAGGACGTGTCCCTGCTGGAGACGCTCGGCATGCCGGTCGCCGGCGGCGGGCCCGGCGAGGGCCGCTTCATCGTGGACGGCTCGCGCCCAGCGTGACCCCCTCGGCGGCCAGCAGCGCGCGCTTGCGGGCCGGCCCGAAGACGTAGTCGCCGGCCGTCCCGTCGCTGCGCACCACACGGTGACACGGCACGAGCACCGGCGCCGGGTTTCGCGCGAGCGCCGAGCCCACCGCCCGCACCGCGCGCGGGCGGCCGATCTCGCGCGCGACCCACGCGTAGGGACGCACCTCGCCCGGCGGGATGCGCGCGGCCGCCTCCAGCACCGCGCGCTGGAACGCGCCGACCTTCAGGTCCAGCGGCACCGATCGCGTGCGTCCCGTGCGCACGGCTCGGTCGAGCGCCGCGGGAAGCGCCGGCGCGTGCGAGACCGGCCGGCCGAAGCGGGCGCGGGCCGCGCGCTCGAACGCCGCGCCGCTTCGCGCGCGCTCGCACGCGACGACGCCCTTGGCCGAAAACGCGACGTACAGCGACCCGATCGCCGTCTCGACGCGCGCGTACGAGTAGCCGAGCCCCGCGCGCTCGATCACGCGATCCAGCAAGTCCGCAGGCGCCGCGGTCCGCAGCGACCGCAGCGCGCCCGCCGGCGTGATCGGTTCAGTCGTCATGGTCTTCCTCCCGCGCCAGATGGTCTCTCATCGTTCGGAGCCCTCGGTGGATGTCGGCCTTCACCGTGCCGAGCGGGCGGCCCAGCGCCGCCGCCACCTCCGCCAGCGGAAGGTCGGCGACGTAGCGAAGGACGAGCGCCGCGCGCCTCGACGGCGGCAGCACGTCCAGCAGACCCGCGAGGTCGTCCTGCGCCGGACCCGCCGGGCTTCGCGCGCCCGCCTCGGGGGTCAACGGCACCGTCCTCGGACGGCGTCCGCGATCCCGGGCGTGGTTCCGGCACAGGTTGACGGCGATCGTCCAGACCCACGGCCGAAGGCGCATCGACTCGATGCGGCCGCGCGGATAGCGGCGAAGCGAGGTCAGCGCGCGCAGGAACGTCTCCTGCGTGACCTCCTCCGCGTCGCCGCGCGCCGGCACCAGGCGCAGCACGCCCGAGAACACCTCGTCCTGGAATGCGCGCACGAAGTCGGGGAACGCCTCGTCGGCGTCGTCGGCGAGCCGCCGCCTCAGGTCTCGTCGCATCCGCTCCTCCGCCCGCCGTTTCCGTCCGCCTTGATGAACCCCACGCCGGCGCCGGAGGTTGCGCGGCGCCGCAAATTCTTCGGTGACGGGCGATTGCCCGTACCATTGCACGAAATGAGCAAGCGGGCGGAATATCTCGGACCTGAGCGGCGGCGGCCGCTCGTGCTCGACGCCGCCGAGGAGATCTTCGCCGAAGGCGGCTTCGCCAACGCCTCGATGAGCGCCATCGCGGCGCGCGCGGGCGTGTCCAAGGCCGTGCTCTACGACTGCTTCCCCGGTGGCAAGAGCGAGATCTACGTGTCGCTGCTCGACCGGACCTTCGACGTGTTCCTCGCGCACATGGTCGAGGCGCTCGACCGCGCGAACGAGCTGCCGATCGAGGACGGGCTGCGCCTCGGGCTCACCGCGTTCATGGACTACGCCGAGATCAACCCCCGCGGCTTCCACGTCTTGTTCGCCGGGCCGGGCACCGGCGACAAGCAGATCACGCGCCGCGCGTTCGAGGTCAAGCAGAAGATCATCGAGCGCATGAGCCAGCGCACGAAGCGGATCGTCGAGGCGGCGGGGATCCCGATGACGCCGGCCATCGAGGTCTACAACCGCAGCATCGCCGCGATCGCGCGCGAGCTGGGGCTGTGGATCCTGGAGGACCCGAAGCTCCCCAAGGCGGAGCTGATCGAAGCGATCGTGCGGTGGTTAATGCTCGGCTTCGAGCGCATCGTCCCGGACGGCGTGGCACAGACCACCTGAGGTCGTTACCCTTTCTTCCCCGTGAGGGGGTTCCGCGCGCTGCCGGCCGCGAGCGCGGTCGCCGTGCTGTCGATCCTCGGCGCGCCGGCCGGCGCGTCGCCGAAGAACGTGAAGATCGACGCCGTCTTCCGCAGCGCCGACTGCGCCGGTTCGACCTGCGAGCCCTCGAAGGACCCGAAGCTGAGCGGCGGCGCGGTCGTCGCCGGCGAGATCCAGGTGTTCGCGTCGGCGGCCGCCGACATCGGCCTGGAGTGGGTGCGGCTCGAAGGCCGCGAGGGCGGGACCCCACAGTGGTACTGCCTTCAGTACTGGGCGACCAACCGCGCCACGACCTTCGGCGACCATTACGCGTGGACGACGACGAACTGGCCGCAGCCCGCCGCGCAGGGCAAGAACTCCGACTGCACGGAGACTTCGCCGCATAAGCACGGGGCCCCGGCCGACAACGGCGTCTACGACATCCGCCTCGTCGCGCGCGAGCAGGTGAGCAAGGAGCTGCGAAACTCCGACCCCTTCACGATCAAGATCGCCAACCCGCCGCAGCCGCCCGCGTGGGGCGTCGACCCGAAGGCCAGCGGCGCCGCGGACGGGAACCCGGCGGTGACGCTCGTATGGAACGCCTCCGCCACGCCCGACGTCAGCGAGTACCACTTCGTGCGCGTGGACCCGGGCGGGTTCCAGTCCGAGTTCGCCGTAAGCGCGTCGACCCCGCAGGACCAGGGGTGCTCGAAGGTCGGCGACCAGACCTTCAAGTGCGTGGACGTGAGCTTCCCGGGGAGCGCCTTCGGCGGCGCCTACCGCTACACGCTGCTCGCGTTGCGCCCGACGCCCGGCAAGGGCGTCGCCTGCTCGATCGGCGGCGGCGCGTGCCTGGAGTCGCCCCTGACCGCCGTGAAGGAAGTCGTGCTGACGGACCCGCAGGGCGCCGCGTCCACGGACGAGAGCGGGACCGCCGGCGGCAAGGGCCGCGGGACGGGCGCCGGGAACGCGACCAAGCCTGCCCCCGTCGAGCAGGCCACCGACCGGAGCGAGCAAATCGCCGCAGCCGCGCTCGACGTCGAGCCGGGCACCGGACCGGGCGCGCTGCCCAAGGCGGTGGCGGCAGTGCTCGTCCTCCTGGCGAGCGGCGCGGCCGGTTTCGTCTACTGGAAGAGGCGCCCAGCCGCCTGAGACGAGGCCTCTACGCTGGGACGAGGCTTCTACGCTGCGGCGGGGCCGAACGCGACCGTTCGGCAGGAAAAGCGGTAGTCTGACGCGAACTGGTACCAACATGGCGCGAAGGTGCGTATCGATACTCGTCGCCCTGACGGCGGCCGGCGCGTTCGCGATGCCGGCGCCAAGCGTCGCCAACAACGGGAAGGGGTGCGGCAGCGAAACCGCGCACGGCAGGACCAGTTGCGACTTCGTCGTGTGGGGGATCCCGATGACGTGGCGGGGCGCGTCGCTCGCCACGTCGAACAACGCGTGGGTGCACCTGTGGATCACGCCGAAGGGGAACCCGGAGGTCGTCCTGTTCGAATGCTCGGCCGAGGGCTTCGGGGCGTCCTGCCAGGGCGACTTCCCCGATTCGACGACGTACGTGGAGCTGTTTCGGGGACAGCAGACGGTCTCCCTGACCTGCTGGGTCGAGGGAGCCGGCACCTTGGACTACTACTGCGAGACGACGCCGGCTCCACCATCGTGAGCCGGCCGGACCGTCCCGGTCACAACGCCGGGGGACATGGAGGGGACAGATGAGAAGGGTGCTCATAGGGGCCGCGGCCCTGGTGCTCGCGACGACGCTCGCGCCGGCGGGGGCGACGCCGCTCCCGCAGCGAGACCTCGACGAGATGCTCGCCGCCAACGCCCAGCGCTACGTGCCGAAGGCCGCGGGGACGTACGAGAAGATGTCGCTGATGTTCGGCCCGTACTCGATCCCGCCCGGCCAGGACAGCAACCGCATCACGGTGGACCTCCCGGCCGGCATGGACGGCTACATCACCGCGGTCGCCCCCGACCTCGTCGACGCCACGACCGGGCGCATCCCGACCGAGCAGGAAGCGCACATCCACCACGCGCACTGGTTCCGCGTCGACACCACCGGCGAGCACGAGCCGTACACGGCGGCCGGCCCCGCCAGCCTGTCCTGGGTGTTCGGCACCGGCGAAGAGAAGAGCCAGGGCCGCTTCGAGGACCGCTGGGACATGGGCGCGGACGAGCCCTTCTACGGCATGCGCGTCGATTCCGACGTGGCGCAGGTGCTCATCTACATGATCCACAACAAGACGCCGAACGTGCTCAACACCTTCGTCGTGCTCGACATCGAGTTCATGCACGGCACGAAGGAGGCCATCGAGGCCTCGCCGCTCAACACCGACGGCCGCCAGATGCACGGCATGGAAGGGACCCTGTGGGGCGAGACGCGCGACGCGGACGCCTCCTACCCGATGCTCATGCAGAGCTACAAGGCCCCCGTGGACGGCACGATCGTGGCCAGCGGCGGGCACATGCACCCGGGCGGGAAGAAGGTCGTGCTGGCCAACCTCGGCCAGAACGGCTCGTGCCGGGCGGACCTGGACGGTGACGGGTTCCCGGGCACGACGATCCTGAACTCCTACAAGTACGACCGGATCGTGGGCGCCTACGTCTACTCCGAGGACTACCAGCAGGGCACGACCAAGTTCGGGTGGCGAGCGCCGCTCCACAAGGACGACGTGCTGGTCCAGTACGCGCCGTACTCGATCTACGCCGGCGGGGCGCCGTCGGCGCTGCCGAGCAAGCTGGACGACGGCACGAACCCGAACGAGAAGATCACCCAGGCCGAGTGGGACGCGATCCTCGCCGAGGACCCCGGCGCGTTCACGTCGGTCGACGGCAAGGACCACTCCTGGTACGAAGCGATGAGCTACCAGGGCATCTACGTCGACCGAGCGCAGGCGCCCGCGACGAGCAACGCGTGCGCCGCGTCGAGCTTCGCGCCCGACCTGCTCGGGCCCGACACGTTCGCGGCGCAGTCCGAGGCCGGGATCGTCAACAACACCCGCGGCCAGGTCCTGTTCGTCGATCCCGAGATGGCCGAGGAGGACCAAGCGCTGCTCGACGCGATCGAAGCTCGCTTCAAGGTCGGGACCACCGAGGGCATGATCAACCACGCGTGGGTCGGCCCAGCCGATCGGCTGTGCGGCGTGGTGAAGGACGCCTTCGGACCGGACCTCGAGTGGGACGCCGAGTTCGCCAACGCCTGCGCCCTGCCCGACGCCTGGGCGACCGACGGCGACGTGGTGGACACGATCCACGTCGCCAACTTCCTGTACCTGCCGGGCGACATCTCGCTGCAGAGCGCGATGGGCCTGCCCAAGGTCCAGCAAGGCACGACGCTGACCCTTGTCAACGACGACGCGGCCATGAACGTCCGCCACACGTTCACGAGCTGCGCGCTCCCGTGCAACGGCGGGTACGTGTCGAACTACCCACTGCCCGACGGCGAATTCGACACCGACAAGATGGGCAACGTCGACCCGATCGACGGGGGGTTCAGCGGGGACTGGCAGCCGATCTACGAGCTGGACACGGCCGGGCTGGACCCGGCCGTCTATAGCTACTACTGCCGGATCCACCCCAGCATGCGCGGCGCGTTCGAAGTCGTCGCGTAGGGCCGGTCCGCGAGAAGGCGGCTACCATCGTTCGCGATGGAAGCCGCCTTCTTCGATCTGGACAAGACCGTGATCGCGCGGTCCTCCACCCTCGCGCTCGGGCGCCCGCTCATGCGCGAGGGCATGATCACCCGCGCCCAGGTGATCAAGGGCCTGTACGCGCAGCTCGTCTACCACCTGCTCGGCGCGGACGAGGCGAAGATGGACAAGATGCGCGACGGACTGCTCGCCCTGACCAAGGGATGGGAGAAGGCCAAGCTCGAGCAGCTCATCCGCGACACGGTCACCGGCGTGATCGAGCCCGTGATCTACGACGAGGCGCTGGCGCTGGTCGCCGCGCACCGCGCCGCGGGCCGGCGCGTCTACATCGTGTCCTCGTCCGGCGAGGAGATCGTGCGACCGCTGGCCGAGCGACTCGGCGTCCCGCACTTCATCGCCACGCGCGCGGCCGTCGACGACGACGGACTGTTCACCGGCGAGCTGGCGTTCTACTGCTACGGCGAGAACAAGGCCGTCGCGATGCGCGAGCACGCCGAGCGGTACGGGATCGACCTCGGCGCCTCCTACGCCTACTCGGACTCGGCCACCGACCTGCCGATGCTGGAGGCGGTCGGGTATCCGCACGCCGTGAACCCCGATCGCGAGCTTGCCGCGGCGGCCGTCGAGCGCGAGTGGCCGATCCTGCGCTTCTCCCACCCGGTGTCGCTGCGCAGCAGGCTGGTGGCGGCGACCCCGAAGCCCAGCCCCGGCGCCGCACTCGCGGTGGGGGCGCTGGTGCTCGGCGCGTTCGCATGGGCGGCGTATCGCGACCGGGCGCGACGGGGCTAAGAAGGTCCCGGTTTGCTGGAACTCTCCCCTAGTCAAGCCGAGTGACGGGTGCTAGGGTCGGACCACGAAGAGAGGGTCGGGTACCCACGCGCGGTCAGCCGCGGGAGGCGCACTCGGGGAGAAGCCCGAGATTTGGCACAGCGCGATTGTTAGCCGGACCCTCTTTTCGCCATCTTGGGACAGCCGCTACTGATCGGTTGGCTCTTCCGTCGATTCAGGTCGCGTCTCGGCCGTCAAGGCCAAGATCCAGGCGAGCCCGAACAGCCCGCCGCCGACCCCGCCGACCCACAGCAACGCCGGAGAAAGAGCGAGAACGTAATCGCCAAAGTCCGGCTCGACCCTGCCCAGCGCGGAGAGCGTCGCGATCAGGTAGACGGTCCCGACCACGAGGGCCAGCCAGCCGAGGACGCGCAGCGTCGTGATCCGCCGCGGCGTCAGCTCCCGCGCCGTCGGCGTCCTGAGATCGCGCCCGCGCACGTAGCGCTCGGCGCGCTCGAGTTCTTCCCGGTCGATGCTCACGGGATCAGGCGGCCGGGCACGTCGTCCAGGCGCTCGCGACGCGGGGCGTGGAGCGCGTGCAGTAGGTGGAGCCCGGCATCACGTCGACGATCGTGCCGGTGTCGAAGAACGTGCTGCGCTGCACGCCGCTCCGCACGAATCCGCGCGGGTCGCCGTGCGGGTCGCCGCCGTCGGTCGGCGGCGCCAGGTTGCCGTTCGGCGGGACGAGGTTGCCCGAGTCCCAGTAGACGATCGCGCTCCCGCCCCACGGCAGGATCGCGCCGGAGTCCGTGTCGAACACGTCCAGCCCGAACGCGGGATCGACCGACCAGTGCCGCGCCTCGTCCAGCGAGGTCTGTAGCAGGCGCGCGCCGATCGTGCGCGCCTCGACCTCGGCCGAGACGTTCGCGACCTGGAAGTCGCCGAACGCGACGTTGAGCATGACCTGGTGCGCGGGCGTGTTCGGGTAGGGGTCGTCGGTCATGTGCGCCGCGTACCCGTTCGCCTCCGCGCGGTCCCACAGCATCTGGATCAGCCCCATGCCGATCTGCTGCTCGCGCTTGTCGCGAATCGAGGCGTAGTAGACCTCGCCGTACGCGCCCTCCCAGTCGACGCTTCGGTTGAGCAGCGTCGAGTAGTTCATGCCCGGCACGCCGAGCGATGCCTTGGTGTAGTCGACGGCGAGCGCCGCGAGCGCGCCGCCCATGATCCCGCCCTGGGAGTTGCCGTCGTAGAACAGCTCGCCGGTGTCGATCAGGTCCTCGAACGTGGGGCTGGAGGACAGACCGTCGGCGTGGAGCATCAACCGTCCGAGGTAGAGGAAGTTGACGAAGCCTTGCAGCGCCCGGTCCGGCATCGAGGGCATCAGGCCCGGGTTGGCGAGGATCGACACGGCCTGCGGGATGTCGCCGAAGGCCATGCCGAGCCACTCGGTCCCGCAATACATGACGTTGTGCTCGCGCGTCAGCAGGCTTCCGCTCGACCAGCCGACCTCGCGGCGCTCGCCCAGGAGCCCATGGCCCATCAGGACCGGGCGCGCCGGGTTCGACGCGCTCGCCGTCGAGGGAATGCGGCAGGTGAAGTGCGCCTCGAACACGGGCTGCGCCGGGTTCACCTCGGGCAGCACGTCCGGGTCGAGCGCCGGCGGCGTCGGGTAGTAGAGCCGCGAGTGCGGCGTGTAGACCGGTGAGAGCCGCTCCTCAGTGAGCTGCTCGTTCGTCGGGTCGTACAGTTCGGGCGTCTCGGCATGGTGGACCAGGAAGTTGGGCACTTCGAACGAGCCGTGCACCATCGCCGTCGTGTCGCCGTCCCTCGGGATCACCTGCGTCACGCGGAACGCGGGCGCGTCGCCCTGGATCGCCCCGTCGTCCAGGTCGGTGTCGCCGAGCATCGCGAAGGCCTCGTCGCGCATGTGGAGCGCGCGACCGGCGAGCGAGTCGGCGCTCGCCACCGTGAACTCCCACGCCAGGTACAGGTCGGGTGTCGGGATGCCGTAGCCGGCCAGCTCCGCGGTGATGCGCGTGACGTCGGCCTGGCGAGCCGCGTCGGAGCCGGTGCCGTCGCGATAGTCCGCGAAGGACCCGGCGGGGATCGCGGCACCGCTCGCGTCCTTCATGGCGCGAAGCGCCACCACGTAGCGGGTCGCCTCGTCGAAGTTCACAGCCGGGCGGACGATGAGCATCCGCTCGGCGTCGCCGGTCGCGGGGTGGGTGTCAAGCTCGGACCAGAAGGGGTGGCGCTCGCCGGTGGCGGTGTTCACGATCACGATGGGCGCGTCCGGGTCCTCGTAGCGCGCGATGTCGGTGATGTGGTCGGTGGTCGCGCCCCAGGTCTGGCGCAGGTCGAGCCCGGGCACGAAGGTCATCAGGGGCGAGCCGGGCGACCATCCGTCGTTGCGGTTCCACTCCTCCATCAGCAGCGGGACCGCGCCCAGCGCCCGCGGCGGCGCGAGCGGGTCGATGTGGACGCGCCGGCCCGTCGGGGTCCCGGGGTCGGCCACCGTGAAGAAGTCGCTCGGGAACGGGAGCATGCAGTAGGCGGGGTCGAGCGGGTCGCAGACCCCCGCAGCGTCCCCGACGGCATCGGCCGACCCGATCGCCGGAACAGCCGTGACGAGCGCGAGCACGACGAGCACCGCCTTGGAGCGCAGACGCATGTGATTCCCCTCCCGGAAGTCGACCTGTTCAGCCCTGGGAGGCTTCGCCCCGAGTCGTCCCGATTCCTGCCGACCGGTCGGAAGGCCCTACGTCTGGCAAGAGCCCGCCAGCTCGGCGACGGTGAAGCGGGCGGTGTCGTAGGTGTTGCCGTCCGCCAGCGTGAAGACGTAGACGTCGACGCGCACCGGGCCGGGGGGAGGATTGTTCGTCAGCGTCCACGAACTCGAGTACTCGCCCTGATCGTCGGTTTGGCCTGCGTCGTTCCCGCCGTAGTCGCCGCCGTAGCCCGATCCTGCTCCCGACTTTCCATTCGAGTAGACGGCTTGATACGCCACGGTCGCCCCCGGCTCGGTTTCGACCGAGAGCGTCACGAGGTCCCCGATCCGCGCGCACTCGGGTGTGACCGAGGACTCGACGGGCAACGTCGGGTCCGGCTCGAACGGAGGCGCCGCCTTGGACGAGTCCGAGCCACCGCGCTGGCGGCTCGCACGCTGCGCCGACTGCTGCCCGTCCGGCGTCGGAGTTTCCGCCGGCGCAGAGGGAGTGACGCTCGGAGCCTGCGAGCCCGCGGTCGTGACGCCGCCGCCGGTGCACGCGGCGGTCAGCATCGCCATCCCGACAACACCGAACACCACCCTCTCCGACGCACTGCGGATCGAGCGTGCCGAACGAGCCTTCGCTCGGAGCGCGTTCATGTTCCCCCTCCTTTCCGACGCCGGCGAGCCGTTCGGCCCGTCGGCTGCTGCCCGGCTGAGGCCGGTTCCGCCACCTCCCCCAGGTACGCGGCCATCACGTCCGGGGATGCGGCCAGTTCGGCGCTCGGCCCCTCGACGACGACCTCCCCCTTCGCAAGCACGTACGCGCGGCTGGTGTGCTTTAGCGCCAGGTGCACGAACTGCTCGACCAGCAACACGGCCGTACCGTCACGGTTGATGACGTCCAAGGCCTCGAAAAGTTGCGTCACGATGATCGGCGCGAGCCCGAGGGACAGCTCGTCTACGAGCAACAGTCGCGGCTTGCTCATCAGCGCGCGTGCGACGGTCAGCATCTGCTGCTCACCGCCGGACATCGTCGCGGCTGCCTGGTCCGCTCGCTCCCGCAGGCGCGGGAACAGCTCGAACATGTGATCGATCCGCTCCGACTCCTCCTGGACGGTCTTGCGGCGCGACCAGTGACCGAGCTTCAGGTTCTCCAGCACCGTCATCTCGGGGAACAGCTCGCGTCCCTCGGGCATGTGCGCCAGCCCGAGGCGCACGACCTTGTGCGCCGGGGTCCGTCCGATGGGCCGGCCGCCGAACGTGATCTCGCCCCGCGCGGGCGCGAGCAACCCCGACGCGGCGCGAAGTGTCGTCGTCTTCCCGGCGCCGTTCGCGCCCAGCAGGGCCACCATCTCGCCCTCCTCGACGTCCAGGCTCAAGCCGCGCAGCGCCTGGACCGGGCCGTAGTAGACGTCGATTCCCTCCAGCCGGAGCATCACGGCACCCCTGCCTCTTCCTCGACGGGCTCGCCGAGGTACGCCGCGATGACCTCGGGGTGGCGCTGGACCTCGGCCGGCTCGCCCTCGGTCAGCATCCGCCCCTGGTTCAGGACGTACATGTAGTCCGAGACGCCGGTGACCATCCGGACGTCGTGCTCGATCAGGAGCACCGACACGCCAAGCGATCGCGCTCCGCGAATGACCTCGGTCAACTGGTCGGTCTCCGCCTCGTTCAGCCCGGACGCCGGTTCGTCGAGCATGACGAGCGGCGCCCCCGTCACGAGCGCGCGCCCAAGCTCGACCATGCGGAGCGTGCCGAACGGAAGTCCCCGCACGCCCTGATCGGCGATCTCTTCGAGGTTGAGGAGCCGCAGCACCTGCCGGACCCGGTCGCGCGCTGCATCCTCGGCTCGGAGCGTGCGCGGGCCGGCGGCGAGGTTCGACAGCAGGTTCGAGTCGTTGTGCTGGTGCGTCGCCACGAGCACGTTCTCGAAGACGGTCAGCTCCCCGAAGAGCTGCAGGACCTGGAACGTGCGGGCGATGCCGGCGCGCGCGCGCTCGTGCGGCGGCGAGCCGCGCAAGTCCTGGCCGAACAAGGTGATCTCGCCCGCCGCCGGGTCGTTCAGGCCCAGGATCGCGTTGAACAGCGTGGTCTTGCCCGCCCCGTTCGGTCCGATCAACCCGGTGATCTCACCCTCTCGCACCTGGAGCGAGGCGTCGTTCACGGCGGTCAGACCGCCGAACCGCACCGTCACGTCGCGCGCGTCCAGGACGATCGCCCGATCCGCTCGCGGCGGGAGGCGATGGGCTGCAGGGCTCGCCCCCTCGAACGTCACTATCGGCTTCGGACCCGTGCTCCCGTTCGCCGACGGCTGCGCCTTGGCCGGCGTGCGGGCGCCTTCGTCCTCGCCCGGGGCGTTCGCGGCCGCGAACCAGTCCCGCGTCCGCCCGAGCGCCACCGGTGCCTTGCGGCGCCGAGGCAACCGCTTCTTCAGCGGATCGAGCACCGGCGCCGCTACCTTGGCCGTCGTTGCCATCGCGGCGGAGGCGGCGCGCAGCCCTTCCCGGCCCAGCGCGAGGGCTCGCACGGCGATCGCCCGCGCGCGCGCGTCGAGCGCCGACTCGCGAGCGCGCACCGGCACCCACCGCTCACGCAAGCGCCGCAGCGTCGTAGGAACCGCCGCCAGCCCGCCCGGGTAGGCCAGCAGGACCACGGTAAGCAGCAGCGCCGACACCAGGTCCAGCCACCCGGACAGGAAGCTGACCCGGAAGAAGACCTCGTTGAGTCCGGCAAAGACCGCGCCGGCGGCAACCGCGCCCCCAAGGCTCGACAGCCCGCCGACGACGGCGATCGCCACGAACTGCAGCGAGACGTTGAATGCGAAGATGCTCGGCTCGACGGATCGCTGGTCCATCATGATCAGGTTGCCCGCGATGCCGGCGATCACGCCCGACATCGCGAACGCGATCAGCTTGTAGCGGGTGACGTCGATGCCGAGCGAGGACGCCGCCATCTCCGACCCGCGGATGGCGAAGAACGCGCGCCCGGTCTTGGTTTCGCGAAGGTTGGCCAGCGTGAACATCGTCAGCACGACGACGGCCAGGAAGACGTAGAACAGGGTCTTCTGCTCGGTGAGGTCGAGATAGGGGATGCCGCCCGGCCGGCCGAGCTGTTGGCCATCGATCCTCGATGTGCCGCCGGACACGCCCAGCCACGGCGACCTGAACAGGAACGAGTCGCTCATCCAGGCGAAGATCAGGGTCGCGACCGCAAGGTAGAGGCCGCGCACGCGCAACGCCACCATCCCCAGGATCGTCGCCGCGACGCCGGCCGTGACCGCGCCGATCCCAAGCGTCACGGGAAAGCCGAGGCCCCACCCACGAGCAACCATGCCCGTGATCAGCGCGGCGATCCCGACGAAGCTCGCTTGGGCGAGCGAGATCTGGCCGACGTATCCGGTCAGGATCACCAGCGACGCGGCGGCGAGCGTCAGCTCGATCCAGGTCAGGGAGGTGCCGAGGACCGAGAACGGCACGATCCACGGCCAGGCGATCAGCACCACGGCGCCGATGAGGAACCACTTCCCGGCGACGCCCTTCCTCCGCACGCGCTGGCCGTCGCCGGCCGACAGTCCGGACTCGGATGCCTCGGCCCCGGCGATCCGCCGCCCGCGAATCGCCATCACGGCAAGGGCCAGGATCGCCAGCGCCAACTGCGGCGACCCGCTCAGGCTGGCAATCGAGCCGATGCCGGGGGTCCCCGAGAAATAAGGGACGATGCCGAAGCTCAAGCCGGCAATGCCCGCGCCCCACAACGCGCCGGTCAGGCTTTCCAACCCGCCGATGAGGGCGGCGACGAAAGCCGGGAGCACCTGGAACGTCAGCGTCACGGTGTCCAGATTCGTCACCGCGGCGAGCAGGATCCCCGCCAGCCCGGCGAGCGCACCACCCAGCGCCCAGGCAGAGGCAGCCGCGAGGTCCGGGTCGATGCCCATCAACGATGCCGCGCGCCTGTTCTGCGCCGCCCCGCGAAGAGCCAGGCCGTAGCTGGTCTTGGTGAAGAACCAGAAGAACGCGGCCGAGACGACGATCGCGGTACCGAACAGGCCGATGTCGCCAAAGCCGATGCTGCTGTTGCCGATGCTGATCGACCGGTCCGGGAACACCTTCGGCGCTCGCAAGGGCGTCGTCCCCCAGATGCGCGCCGCGAGCGCGATCAGCAAACCGGTAACCGCCACGGTGCCGACGGTCTGCGCGGTCGCGCCCTGCGGGCGTAGCCGCCGGACGAAGACGCGCTCGACGGCCACGCCGAGCACCGCTCCCGAGGCCACCGCCAGCGGGAGCCCCACCAGCACCGGCACCCCAGCGCCCACCAAGCTGTAGAGCAGGTACGCGGGGATCATCGCCATCGCCCCGTGCGCCAGGTTCAGCACCCGCGACGCGCGATAGATGACCGAAATCCCGAGCGCGAACATCGCGTAGGCCCCGATGAACGGGATCGACAGCAGTGCGTAAACGAAGATGGCGGGCAAGGCGATCAGTTCGTGCCGTATTCAGGGTGGGGGTCACACGAGGTGGCCCCGGTCCGCCAGCCTCCGAACGTTCCTTTGTAGTTGATCGTGAAGCCTTGCATGCAGGCGGCGGCGTAGTGATTTTCCTCCGCCCACCGCAGTTTCGGGTCCACCGTGAGCCCCGTCTTGAGCGTCATGGAGTCGAGCACCGCGCGCAAGCGGTCGCGTGTCAGATGGGGGCCGACCTTCTGGAGCGCCTCGACCAGCAACTGCATGCCGACGTACCCACCCTGGGCGAACTGGTTGAAGACATCGACGTTGGGATCGGTGGCCCGCAAGTCGGCCACGTAGGTGCGAAGCGCCGGTTCGTACTGATACTCCTCGATGTTGGGCCTGTAGCCGGTCCAGACCGTCACGCCGTCGCACGCCGACTGGCACTTCACTCCGAAGTCGCGCGTAAACAGCGGTTGGGCGCCCCAGACCAGCGCGTTGGCGTCCGCGTCCGGCTTCGGGGAGTCCGAGTTGCCCATCCACGTCAGCGCCGTCGCCGGCTCGAGGAACATCGCCACCAGCGAGTTCGGGCCACCACCGGTGAACCGGTTGATCTCGGTTGCGTACGTCGGCTGGGCGGCCTCCACGCCGCAGAAGTTGGCCTTGCACGTGTTGGCCTCGTTGAAACCCTCGACGTCCTTGCCCGTCTGGCGCTTGACCTCGGCGTTGAACGCCTGGGCCGCCTCGACGCCGAACTTGTAGTTCTTGTCGAACACGATCGCGAAGTCGGTGATGCCGAGCTTCTTGGCCGCCTGGATCACCATCAATCGAGCCGACGACGCGGTCGAGACCGCAACCGGCCAGAACCACGGGTCGGTGTACTGGCTGATCAACATGCCGTCGGTTCCCACGACCGGGATTCCCTCCTCGTCGATCTCGCCGCTGCCGTCCTTGGCGACCGCGTTCAGGCCTTCGCTCGAAGGCCCCACCGGGATGGCGAAGACCTCGTCCTGCATGAAGTTGCGCAGGTACTTCTGCCCGAGGCTCGAGTTCCAGCCATCGTCGCGATAGGTCACGACGAGCTGCCGGCCGCAGATCCCGCCGGCGTGATTGACCTTGTTGACGACCGCCTCCATCGCGATCTGGACGTCGGCAAGGAACGCCGCGCCTGGTCCAGAGCGCACGACCGTCGTCGCCAGGTTGATCGCGGTGGCTGTCACGCCTTTGTCGGTGGCACCGCCGTTGAGCCCGGGCGCGCACTTCAGGCCCGAGGGTCCATCGTCCAAGGCGGCCACCTGCGAGGGCCCCGCGCTCGGTCCTGCGGCGCCCGGGTCGAAGGAGGCGACGGCGCCCGGGCCGGCCGGGCCGGGGCCCTGCTCGGTTCCCGATCCGACGCTGCCCGCGGGGATGACCTGGACGGACGCCAGGATGCCCGAGCCCGCCCCGATCACAAAGATCGCGGCCGTCTTCCAAAACGCACTTGGCTTTGCTCGCATGCGACTCCTTAGGCCAGGCGTTGCACCATCAGCAGCCGGCGGCGCACGGCCGACACCGCCCCGGCGAACGTGAGCCCGATGAGGGCCACGAGGGCCGCTTCTCCGGGCGAGCGCACCAGGACCAGCAATCCGTCGAGCAGACGCTGTGGGATGCTCCCCTCGAGCGTGGACGGCGTCGCCCCCGGTACCGGGACCTCCACGTTTTGGATGAGCGTGGTCACGGTGCCCTCGGGCGGCGTGGGCGGCGGGGGGACGAACTGCGGCAGCAGCGAGATCCCGTACTGCGCCGAGGCCTGGATCGCCGCGAACTGCACGACCAGGCGCGACTTCTCGTTCCCGTCGTTGAAGACCGTCGCCTCAATCGCCGGCACCGCCAAGGAGTTGAGGTTGTTGGTCGACAGGTCGGTCTGGTGGTCGGCCTCGGGCTTGCTCACGCCGGCATAGGCGCCCTTGGGGGTCACGGTCATCTCCGCCTCGGGCAGCCGGAACCGGACCTGGGACTCGAACAGCGAGTTGATCTGGCGAATGACTCTGTCCGGGCTGCACGCGCCGGGGGTGTCCACCGAGCGCGCCGGCAGGATCGCAAGGTCGTCGTTTCCTTGCAGCTCGTCCTCGACCCCGGCGACTGCCGCCTCAGGATCGACCCCGACCTCGGTTGCCTGGGCCTGAAGCCCGTCCTTAACCACCTGGCAACTGAGCAGCACGTCCCCGGCGCCGTCGCGAAGGACGACGTCTTCGAAGGTGCGCTCCCAGCCGGCGCCATTGGTCCCGGGCCGGCCGTGGGCGAACGTGCGCGCGCTCGCCTCGATGGCCCCGATCCGAAGGCTCCCAAAGCCCTTGATGCGCAGCCTCAGCCCGTGCACGGTCGAGGTTGCCTCGGTCACCGTGCCCAGCAGCGCGTCCTTGTGGCTGGTGGTGACGAAGCTCGCGTCGCCGAAGCCGATGCGAAGTCCCTCCCCGTTGTTCAGGTGCCAGGGGTCCGCGGTCGTTTCGGCCTGCGCGAGGCTCTTGCCCCTGTCGCACAAGACGCTGCTGGTGCTGTCCCCGGCCGAGGAGGAGTCTTCGATCCGCTCGTCACTGAAGTCAAGGCAGGCCACACCGCGCCAAGGCCAGGCGGTCTGGGCGGCCGCCGAGCGCTGGGTTTCGCCCAGGTTGATATCCCGCGAGTCGTCGGTGTTACGGTTGTCGTAGTCGGCGTAACACTTGTGTTCCAACATTGCGACATTGCCGCTGGCGCTTGAGCCGGTCTCAGGACACTCTTCGTCGTCGGTGCCGGCCTTCTGCGGATCGCCCCCGCCGGCACACTCAGTGTCGGTCTGCTGGTCGATGCGGCAGGCGCTGTCCGAAGGCCGCGCAGCAAGGATGTTCCGATAGGTTGAGGTCTCGGCATCGGTGGTGGTATCGAGCGCAGCGGACTGTGAGGCCGCGGCGGCGCCGGAGTTTCGCATGTCGAGTGCCGCGACGCGCGCCAGGTACAGGGCCCGGTCCGCCGGGGAAACCACTCCTTGGGGAGTCTCACAGTCGTCGTCGGAAGCACCGGGGGACTCCTTACAAGCGGCGACGACCGAGCCATAGCCGCCCACCCCCGCGGCAAGGGCACCAAACCCAGAGACGGTTCCGGCATGGGACTCGGCCGTGTTCGGTCCTTCCGGGACGTCAGCCGTGAGCGAGTCGGGGTCGATCGAATTGGGGGGAACGGACACCGGCGTCAGGTCCTCCACCACGACCAAGCCGGCGTTGCCGGTCAGGGTTGGGTCGGTTTCGGTCTCGTCGGCGAACCCGTATTCGGTGAGGTCGCCAACCGGCATGAACAGTCGACGCGAGCCCGGGTCGGTCACAAGTAGCCCGCTACTGAGCGAGAGGTCAAAGACCTGCCCCTGGGGGATCGGCGTCGCCCTGCCGTCGGTGATGACGATGTTCCCGTCCCCGGACGAGCCCAGATACAGGTGGCCGAGGTGCTGGCTGTATCCCATGGCGTCACGCTTGCTCGGGGTGCCCACCTGGCCGACCCAGGCCGAGCGAAGGCCGTCAAAGGCCCAGGCGCCCGGCGTGCTACTGGAGTCGCTTCGCATGTAGAAGCGATCCGTTTGGTGGTCAAAGACCGCGATGCCGGCACCGTAATCCCCCGAGATCGGGTAGTAGTCGACGCGGTCCTGGTTGGTCCAGACGCGCGCGACACCGGCCGCGCCCACGCCGTTGCGAGGCGAGCAACCGAAGTAGAGGGCCGGCTCGATCTGACTGCGGCGGACGGGGGCTCCGTTGAAGAAGTTTGCAAGGACGCTGGGGCACTGCGGAACGACCTTTCGCCACACGACGCGCGCGGTACCGCCCTCCGCGGAGCCCGGGTCGATGGCGATGACACCCGCCAGTACATCGGCTCCCGCAAACTGGCGTGGCCCGCTCGTCCCCGACCACTGGCCGACGAGATACACACGGTCGTCAGCCGCCGAGTAGCTGACCCCCTGCGGGATGAACCCTCGCTCCATGTCAATTCCGATGTGATACTGATCGACCTCCTCCAGCCTGTCGAGGTCGACGACATGGACGACGCCAGCTTCGGCGAACGACTCGAACTGGCCTTCGGGGGTTTCATCTTGCGGACTGGGCCGCAGGACATACAGCAGGTTTCGCTTGGAGTCGAAGGAGGCGAAGTAGCCGCTGAAGGGAGAGGACACGTCGCCCTGGATCGCGCCAATTTGCACCTGCTTGGGCACCGGGGTGGACAGGTCATACTTGACCAGACCGACCCTCCCTCCCCAGAGGCGTTCCTCGGTCGCCGAGTTCCCAACGAAAGCAATGAGATACCTGCCGTCGGGCGTCACTCCCAGCAAAGCGAGGGTCTTGCTGCTCCCACCAAGGCCACGTGGAGACCGCACCCCGCCCAGGACGCGCACACCTCCTGCGCCGGCGGCCTCGGCCCCGTGGACGTGGATCACCCCAAGCGCCACGAACGTCAGTACCGTCGCCAGCAGTACCACGACGGAATCCCTGAGCGCGCGCCGCGTCGGCGCGGCGCCGGGCAGTCCGCATCCTGGCAAGGAAGAAGTCGTCTTGATGGTCATAGGAGCAACTAGTTCTTCTGGATGACCCAGTTGTAGCCAGCCTCTATCCTCGGGGGTTGGTCGTTCGTGAACAGCACGATGGTGTTCTGCGTGCCCACGATGGTCGTGTACATCCATTCACCGAGTGACGCGAAATCGGCAGAGATGGTGCCCCCGGAGCAATCCAAAAGGTGGGAATAGAACAACCTCGGCTTCAAGACATACGTTTTGGTTTCGGTGCTTTCAAGCTTGATCCGGACATCATGGCCGTCGAGCCCACCTGGCACCCGCACGAAGCTGGCGAAGACACCGTCTTCTTGCCCCCCGCAGCCCCCGTCTTGCCAGACGGCATGCTCCGGTTGGTACGGGACAGTGGTCAGCATGGCGGAGGCCTGAAACGTCCCTCTTGCTAGCGTTGACCATGTCCCCGCGTGCGCCTGAGGCCCGACCAGCATGAGCACCGCCAACGTGGCCAATACAAGGTTGCGTCCCATTCTCGCCGTCACCATCGCGATCTTCCTCCTCGCGCTCTTGATTCGAACCCCGTCTGATTTGAACCCCGTCCAGTTTGGGCGCTCGCCCTTGATGAAAAGGCACCTATGCGTTGTATTCGCTTCATGAAGGAGAGACTCCTGCACGCCAGTTGCTTTTTCCGGTTGCTTTTTGCTGTATGGCTGACATGAACCGTCGCGCGACGGGCGAGAATAAGCAGGCATATCAACGAGCGTGGGGCCTGAAAAGACGCCATGGAACCGGAGTTAGCCAATTGGCCAACTCCGGTTCCACTCCTACCGGCATCGCCTCCGCGTGAAGGACGCCTCGCTACGTACTCGCGAACTCCTTCCCGGCTGACGAATACCTTTGGCCGCTACTTGATCTGAACGTCCGCGGCGATCACTTGCACAGGGAAGTCGGTCGATGGGTTCATGCAATCGATTTCCTCGGGCTCCAAGGGAATGAGCACGCCGATCGCGATGCCGCCGATCTTGTCATTGGCCTTCTTGGAGCCGTCGTCAAACTCCTTCTTCTTGTTGTCGCCCTTCTTGTCATCAAGGCCCCAGAAAGGAAGTTCTTTTAATACGTCATTGATCTCAGAACCCGTGAGCTTGCCGGTGAGGACAATCGCCACAACGCCAACCCTGAACCAGTGGAACGGGATGCTCAACTGGCTGGTATGGCTTTGAAGATCGGACTTCACGGCTTCAGCGTCGGACAGATTCACCCAGCCCGCCGCTTCTCCAACGAGGGGCTCATTCGCGATGCATGTCTCCGTGTAACGCCCCGTAACAGTGGCCATGCAGACCGGATTGCAGTAGTTGAAGTAGGGTTCCTTGGTCTCCCGATTGAAACCCCAGTCGACGCCGGCAACCTCGCCTGAGCAATCGTCGTCAAGGCTTTCTGGAGTAAACGCCGGCCACAGGTGCAGGTTGCAGTTAAGGCTAACCAGGCCCACGCCGCTGATGCCGCCCTTATCCCCCTTGATCGCCTGGGCGGGGCCGGTTCCGGCAACCGAGGCCAGCATCGCTATCACCAGCGCCCCGACCGCGAACCGGGTTGTTCTTGCTCTCATCCTGGTTCCCCCTTCCGACCTTCCGGTCTGGTCCTTCCGCGGCTGGCCGGCCTGCCCGGCCCAAACACCGCGTACCGCGCTCGCCTCGATCCCCGCGCAGGCCCTCCCTATGCGTCCTCAGCCCCCCTTCCGCCGTTCTCGCGACCGCTTGGGAGTTCCCGGTCCGGGAAAACGAAGGCGCAACTAATACCCCAAAGGTGCGGAATGGTTGCGGTTCGGGTTTGCCTGATTTCCAGGTTCTTTGACTGCCAGCGCAACCTTGGGCCCGATTCGGGGTATTTGCTACGAAGCGAGCCGGGGAGGGGGCCGTGCAAGGACCAAGACGAACAACAACAGCGGGGGCAGTCGCTGGGGTGCTGGCCGGCCTCGCGTTCCTTGCGCCTGCCTCTGGCGTCGCCGATTCGCTCACCGTCGAGGCCTCTTCCTTCCAGGCTTCGGCCAGCGGGTGCGCCGGGACGCTGCTGGCCAACCAGCAGCGCGCCTGCGACGGGCCGGTTCTTCCAACGACTCAAGGCTCCTCGGCCGCCGAGCAGTCGGCCGACGCCGCCGGCAACTTCTTCGTCCGCGACACGGCGGAAGGCGGGGACCTCGTGGAGTCGCGCCGGGCTGAAAGCGACGTCGACATCACCGCCGCCTACGTGCTGGCCGAACCCGCGGTCACGGTGCGAGTGACGGTGCGCTATCGCCTTGACGCCACCTCGCACGCCGCTGAAGGCGGGGCGGCTTGGTCGGTCGGCGGCTCCGCCTTCACCTACCGGTACACCGACCCCGCCCCAACGCCGGTCGATTCGCTGCTGAACGGCTCCAGCGTCTGCGACGACGGCTCCCAGCTCTTGGTCCAGGACGCCGGCCCCACCAGCAGCTCCTTTCGCTACGACACGCCCCCAGGCGTGTATGCCTTCAGCGTCACCTACTACTGCACCAGCCCCGGGGGCACCGGCAAGATCGTGCCGGGGACCGGATTCGCCGCCTCGCTGTCGGTCGGCGGCCTGGCCTGGACGAACAACTCCGCCAAGCGCGCCGAGGTCTCCGCCTCCGGGGCGCTCGAACACGTGAGCTGGACGATGACGCAGTAACCCGCGATCTGGAGAACAGTCATGAGACGCCGAACCTTTCTGCTGGCCCTGGCAGCGTTCGCGACCTCGATGGTTTCGGGCCCAGTCCGCGCGGAGACGCCGCCGTATCCGAACCTGGTTCCGATGGCGCCATCCTTCCTGCACATCGGCTTGGCGGACGCGCTGCCGGACGGCTCACCTCCCCCGTACCCGTACGCCGTCCGCTTTTCGACGCGCATCGCCAACAGAGGGCTGTATGCCCTGGACGTGCTCGCCGAGCCGACCCAGGCGACCGACCTGGGCGAGCAGACCGCCACGGCGCACCAGTGCACAGCCTGGGTGACTAGGGTGTGTACCGAGCGCCATGAGGTAGGAACTTTCAGTTGGAGCACCCAGCACCTGCATTTCCACATCGACGGCCTCGTTTCGCACGAACTCCGGCGGCTGCTACCTCCAGACGCCGACGGTATCCAAGAGCCCGATATGAGCGACGAGGGCTTGGTAGCCACAAAGGGCAAGGTCACGTTCTGCCTGCAGGACACCGGCTATGACGTGACCTGGGATCCTACGAATCCCGCGGGGGCGCCAATCTACCAGTACTGTCCCGCGGCACTGCAGGGCATCTCAGCCGGCGCCTACGACGAGTATGGCTACGGGCTCTACGGGCAGTCCTTCTCGCTCAATGGAATCGATGACGGGGTCTATGCGGTTGTGATCAGACTCAACCCGGCGGGAGCGTTCTACGAGACGCGCGTTGACGACAACGTATCTTGGACCCGGTTCCGGATCTCCAACCACGGAGGAACGCTCACGGTCTTCTGAAGGCTCGCTACTCCAGCACGCGACGGACCGATGCGCGCGCGCGGAACATGGTGGACTTCAGCGCCGCGATGGACAGGCCCTCGGTCGCGGCGATGTCGGCGTAGCTCCACCCCTCGATCACGTACAACAGCAGCATTTGCCGCTGACGGGGAGGCAGCGTCTGCAGGGCCCGCACGAGCCGAAGCCCGTCGTCGCGGCGCAGGACCGACTCGACGGTGACGTCGCGACCATCTCGGTGACCGGCTGGGGAGTCGTGCTCGAGACTCAGCCGGGGGGCCAGAAGCACGCGACGGTGCCGTTGTGCGAACGTCGTGCAGAGCCGATCGGCGATCGTGCGGAGCCAGGGCCATGGGTGCCGCTCGAGGTCGAGTCGCGAGATGTTGGACAGCGCGCGCACGAACGTCTCCTGAACGAGATCCTCCGCGGCGTCGGAGTCGCGCAGCCTTCCCATGCACATCTTGAACAGGTCCGGCCGATACCGGCGATAGAGGCGTTCGAGCGCGTCCGGGTCGCCGTCCGCGCACCGCGCCAGCATCGCGCGCAGCTCCGTCCCGGCATTCCCGCCTCGCTCGACGGCCCTGGGCGACCGCGAGTCCCACGCGGCCTCGTCTCCCGGACGGCCGCGCTTCCCCTGAGCGTCGCTCCGGGGGGAATCGGCGTTCGAACGATCAGCCATCGGCTTCGCCGGCGGCCGGTTGCGCGCGCGAGGAAACGACCTCACATCGTCCGCGAAGGTTTTCCACCATCCCCAGGCCCAGCCGCTCGGTTGCTGTTGCGGTCTGCGAAGAAGGACGCACGACGACCCGAGAAGTCGCGAAAAACCGGCCGGCCGCCCAATGCCGACGCTTTGTTCCGTGAGCAGGATCAAGTGTTGGACATCTGGCCAATGCCTACGGGAGAAACCACCTTTCGAAGGTCTCCGGCTTCGGAGCATTGCCTACGAAGTGACAGGACACTTCTCCCCTCCTCTCGCCTCAAAACGCAACCACTCAGTCGCGATCGCGTACAGGGGCGGGAGGTTCGAGCCATGAGGTCAAACACCGTCAGAGTCGTCGTCGTCGAGCGCAACAGGATCGTGCGCTCCGGCATCCTTTCGCTTATCGAGCGCACGCCCGACCTGGAGGTGGCCGGCGTGTTCGCGACCGCCGAGGAGGCCGCCGGCGCGCTCGACGCCGTCGATCCCGACGTGATCGTGTTCGGAGTCGAATCGGCCTATGCCGACGCGCAGTCCTGCACGGTGCTCGTCGAGGCACACCGCCGAGCAGGCGTGCTGGCGCTGGCGGCCTCGCTCAACGACGAGCTGCTGCACGGCTGCCTCGTCGCAGGCGTGCGCGGATACGTGCTCCGCGAAACGCCGGCCGAAGAGCTCGTCGCCGCGATGCGAACGCTCGCCCGCGGCGCATCGGTCCTGGGTCCCGAGGTCGTCACTCGCGTGCTCAAATGGGCCCTTCGCTCCAAGGCGATGAGGGACGGCGACCGTTCGCTGAACGCTCCGGAGCTGGTGGTCCTGTCGCTCGTGGCGCAAGGGCTGACCAATCCGAAGATCGCGCGAAAGCTGCAAGTCAGCGAGGGCGCCGTCAAGGTCCACATGGGCCGGGTCAGGCGGAAGCTTGGTGTGGCGGACCGTTCGCAGGCCGTCGCCGCCGGCATCCGCCGGGGCATCATCTGACGGCGGAATTCTCATCTGACGGCGAATCGTGCAACTTCTCGCGACGCCGTCCGTACTCGCCGGCGGTGAGATCGGTGAGATCAGCGGCGGGCGAGACTCGTGCGGACGCCGGCGCGGCGGGCGCCAGAGCGAGCGCGGACGCCGGCGCGAGAACGGACCGTCGGTCCTACGCCGAAGCGCTCGAGCGTCTGAGCGACGTGGTCGCGCGCGCATCGGACGTGCGGCCCGCCCTGCGCGCGATCAATCGCGAGGTCCTGGCAGCGAGCGGCCTTCGTTGTGAGCGGCTGAGCCTCGGCGATCCCGGCGTCGCCGGCCTGCTCGGCCTCGAGGACGCCGACGACGCCGAGCGCGCCCTGCTCCAGCGCTGGCTGCGGACGCCCGGCCCGGCGCCTCACCACGCCGGCGGTCGAACCGCGCTGCCGGTGCTCCTGCGCGGACGGCCGGCCGGCGTGCTGTGGTTCAGCCCGGGCGCGCTGGACCCGGACGCCCGAGCGCTCGCCGGGGCGATCGCGACCGCGCTCGGCGAGGTCGCGCAGAAGTCGAAGCTGCGAAGGGAGGCGCTCCGATACGAGCGCAGCCTGGCGATCGCGGCGGATCGCCAGCGGATCGCGCGCGACCTCCACGAGACCGTCGGGCAAACGCTGTACGCGATCGGGCTGCGAACGCAGGAGCTGCTGTCCCGCACGCGCGACCCGGAGATCCTCCCCTCGCTGCGCGCGTTGAGGACGCTCGCGGCGAGCGGAGTCGCGACCGTGCGAAGCGCCGTGTTCGAGCTGTCGTTCCTCAACGTGCGGGAGCGAGGGTTCGTGCCCTCGCTGCACAAGCTCGCCCGCCAGTTCAAGCTCGCGACCGGCACGCCCGTGACGGTGCGCGTGCCCGGGAGCCTTCCGCACGTCCCCAGCGAGGTCGAGGGCATCCTGTTCCGTCTTGCGCACGAGGCGCTCATCAACGTCGAGCGTCACGCCCGCGCGACCGGCGTGCTGCTGATGCTCGAGCACGACGAAGGCGAGTTCCGCATGACCATCCGCGACGACGGCATCGGGATCGACCAGCGCAACGCCTTCGACTGGCGCTCGTCGGCGCACTTCGGCCTGCGATCGATCCGGCGCTCGGTGGAGGCCCTCGGGGGGCGCCTTTCGATCGCCGCCGCGCACCCGCGCGGCCTCACGATCAGCGCTCGCATCTCGGTGAACGCCGCTCGGAGCGCGGTTCAATGAACGCCCCGGCGATCTCGGTGATGCTCGTCGACGACCACGACCTCGTTCGCGAGGGGCTGTGGAGCATCCTGGCCAAGGAGCGCGACTTCGACGTCGTGGCGGAAGCGCGAACGGGGGAAGAGGCGATCGAGCTGCTCGTGGACCGCGACGTCGACGTCATCGTGCTCGACCTGCGCCTGCGGGACATGAGTGGCGTCGAGCTGTGCCGGGAGATCGCCGAGCGCCGCCTGCGGGCGCAGGTCGTCGTGCTCTCGGGCTCGATCGACGAGCGCAACGTCGGCGCCGCGCTCTGGGCGGGCGCGCGAGGCTACGTCGTCAAGGACGTCGACCCCGACGAGCTGAAGCGCGCGATCCGCCGCGTCGCCCTCGGTCACACGTCGCTGGATCCCATGGTGACGAGACGGTTCATGGAATGGGCGGCCCGCCTGGATCGAACGCGCCTCAGGGCGTTGCCACCGCGGCAGCTTCGCGTCCTGCAAGGACTCGCGCAAGGCAAGTCCGCGCGGGAGATCAGCAACGCGCAGGGCCTGACGTACCAGACGGTGAAGACCTACATGCGCGACATCTACCGAAGGCTCGGCGTGAGCAATCGCACCGAGGCCGTCGCGGTCGCGGTGCGCGACCGAATCGTCTAAGACCCCCGCGCGGCGTCGGAGCGGCGCGCCAAGAGCGCCAGCTCGATCACGACGCGATCGGTGCCCTTGCGAATCGATCGGCCGAGGATCTGCTCGGCACGGCGAATCCGGTAGTCGACCGTGTGCCGGTGCACCCGCATCGCCGCGGCCGTGCGCGCGATCGACAGGTCGTGCTCGACGAAAGCGTCGACGGTGTCGATCAGGCTGCCCGACTTGGTGCGGTTGTGAGTGACCAGGGGGGCCAGGATCTGGGCGAGGCCACGCTGGGCGGCGACGTCACGCGACACCATCTCACGCAGGATCTCGGCGGAGGGCGCGAACTGCCATGCGGAGGGGCGATGATGCGCCAAATCGGCGCCGGCGTGAGCGGCTCGGGACTGCACGCGGCAACGCTACCGACGCGCCCCGCGTCGCGACAGGTCCCCGTTTGGAAGCGCCGCTGCCGAAGGAGGACGTCTCCCGGGCGAGACCTCGCCGGACCCGATTCGTATTTCTATTGGACAAGTGGCCAATATCCGCCAGGAGTTTCTCAGGGCGGGTCGAATAGGGCGGTGGAGGACGCCCACGAGCACGAGAGGGCGACGACGACGCCCACGAAGGCCCGGACGGTACCTACAAGGGGGGACGGCAATGAGCACGCGGATCGCCATTACCGACACGTCTTCCGAGCCAACTGCCTACGAAGAGACCGGACACTCTCTCCGAGTCGCCCCAGCCGGCAGCCAACTCCACTGGAAGCTCATCCTGGATCAAGTCGAGCGCAAGGAGATCACCGCCGTCGAGGCCAGCCGCCGGCTCGGTGTCGCACGCTCGTGGTTCTACGAGCTGCGCCGGCGCTACGAGGCCGAGGGTGAGCGCGGGCTGGACCCGCGATCGCGCATGAAGCCCCGCCACGACCTGCGCCTCTCCGACGAGCTGATCGATGCAATCGTCGAATACACGCTGCGGCATCCCAAGCACGGCGAGCGCAGGATCGCTCGCAGCCTCGGCGCTCCGCAGAACGGCGGCTGGCACGTCTCGCACGCCGCGGTGGGAACGGTGCTGCGCCGGGCCGGCCTGTCGCGCGCGGAGTTCCGCCACACCCTCGCCGGGGAGCAATCCTCGGTCGAGGACCGCGTCCAGCTCGCCACGATGGCGCGGCCCGACGGCAACGGGCGGAACCTCGCGGCCGTGGACGAGCCGCACTTGCTGCGCCTGTCGATCGGCGGCGACATCGAGGCCTTCGCGCACCTGTACGAGCGATACCGTCCCACTGTTCTCGCCGTGTGCCTGCAGCACCTGCGAGACCGGGCGCTGGCGGAGGACGTTACGCAGGACACCTTCCTCCGCGCGTTCCACGCGCTCCGTCGGTTCGAGAGTGGGCGCCGACTGCTTCCCTGGCTCCGCGCGATCGCGCGCAACCGGGCGATCGACGTGCTCCGCCGCACCGGTCGAACGACGCTGAAAGACCCCACGGACGGGACGTGGTCGATCCCGGCGCTCGACAGCAGCCCGCTGGACGAGTCGATCGCGACCGAGCAGCGGGTTCGCCTGCAGAAGGCGCTGGAGCGCCTCCCGTCCCGCCAGCAGCGAGTGCTGACGCTGTTCGCTCTGCACGGCTGGACCTATCGGGACATCGCCGCGGCAGAGGGAACGACCGTCCTGGCAATCAAGTCGCTGATGTTCCGCGCGCGCGCGAACTTGCGTCGCGCCTGCGGCGACGGTCTGCTCGGGACGGCGCTGCTCCCCCTCCGGCGCGTGCGCGCCTGGCTGTGGGCTCGTCACGACGCTCACCCGTTCGAAGCCCTTGTGTTTGCGTGCGCGAACCAGATCGTCGCGGGCCTGGCCGTTGTGATCATGACGGTTGGAGGGACCGGACTCGGCCTCCCGAGCGCCGCCGCCGTCGCCGTCGCCGATCGAGACGGCGCCGCCATCGCCCCAGCCCCCGCGTCCACACGGCTCGTTGCCCGGCATGGCGCGGTGGGTTCGACAGACCGAGCACCCGGCGAGACGTCCCCGGACGAGGTGGCGGACCTCCTGCCGCGATATCTCCAGGAAGTGACCGACCCGGAGGGCGACGTGGAGGACCCCGAGGACGCGAAGATCACCTCGATCGTCGCCTCGCCGAACGTCGCGCAGGACCACACGCTCTTCGCCGTGGGACACGACATGTGCGAACCGGGCTGCGGGACCGAGTTCGTCCTGTTCCGGTCGACCGATGAGGGAGAGTCCTGGAAGCTCCTCACCGCCTCCGGTCTCACCGGCCACACTGTTCTGTTGCCCCCCGACTTCGGAGCCGGCAGCTCGAGGATCTTCGCGATGGGAGCCGAAGGGCTGCAAGAGAGCACCGACGGGGGCGAGTCCTTCCGCCCCGTCGCCGTCGGCACGGCCGCCCTGCAGGGCTCCGCCGCCATCTCGCCGCTGTTTGCGCAGGGAGATCCGCGCATCCTGATCGGGGCCACGACGATGATCGAATACGACGACGAGACCAAGACCGAAGGGCCCGCGGGCTATTCCGCCTTTCCCGGGCCCCTCGAACCCGCGTTCTCTCCGGACTTCGGCACGGACGGACTCCTGCTCGTCGGCGGGCGGCAATCCACGTTCGACGAGAGTGGCAAGGTGGGCGTCATCTACATTTGCACCTCGCAGATGTGCGGCACCGCCGATCTCTCGGGTTTCGTCGGCGGCACGCCCACGATCCGCTTCCCGAGCGACTATGCGGCGGGTGGAACCGTCTTCGCCCTCGCCCGTGAGGGAATCCTTCGGTCCACCGACGGCGGCGCGACGTTCGCGCCGATCCCGACGCCCCTGGACGACGGTTACACGGACCTTGCCGTCGGCCCCGGCGGCACGCACCTGGTCGCCACGGCCCAAGCAAACGATCCCGTCGCAAACGGCGTCCTGGTGTCCGACGACGGCGGAGAGCACTGGTATCACTCCTTCGATCCGTTGGTGGCCGGCGGCGTTTCAGTTGTCGCATTGACCCAGAGCCGCATCGTGGTCGGAACGTCGGAAGGGATCGCGTGCAGCGGCGACAACGGTCAAACGTGGAGTCGCCGCTGCACGGCCTAACAGGATGCTGAAGAACACCACTTGACGGCGTCCAAGCGCCTCGATCGCGCGGATGTGGCGACGAATCCGATGCGGTGGACCTTCGGTGGGGCCCTCAGATCGGCCGTCTGACGTTCGATCTGGGGCG
>Ga0302046_10000240_pt1 | contig 57246 bp, 56 predicted proteins | sample RVTome_11_FD_200261 | JGI IMG/M metagenome (GOLD analysis project Ga0302046, IMG submission 200261) | Soil microbial communities from uranium-contaminated site in the Upper Colorado River Basin, Wyoming, United States - RVT147D111 (version 2) ...
CTGAAAGACCCGCCGATCCTGATCCTCGACGAGGCGACCTCGGCCCTGGATGCGGAGTCGGAGACCCTCGTGCAGGCGGCGCTCGACCACCTCATGGCCGGCCGGACGAGCATCGTGATCGCGCACCGCCTGGCCACCGTTCGCAAGGCCGGGCGCATCGTCGTGCTCGACGGCGGACGCATCGTCGAGCACGGAGTGCACGCGGACCTTCTCGCGCGCCACGGGGCGTACGCCAGGCTCCACGAGCTGCAATTCAGGGAATGACCCCGATGCGACCGTCGCGGGCCGAGGTCCGGCGCGATCTGGCGGTGATCGTGGCCGGGACGGCGCTGCTGTTCTGCGTGGCGCTCGGCGCGAAGGACCTGTGGAATCCCAACGAGCCGGTCTACGGGCAGGCCGTCGCCGAGATGGCGGCGCGCGGCGACTGGCTCGTGCCGACCGTGAACGGCCGCGTCTTCGCCGAGAAGCCGATCCTGTACTACTGGTTGGCGCTGGCGGCGTCCGGCGCCGTGGGAAGGGTGAGCGAGCTGGGATTGCGGGCGCCGTCGGCGCTCGCGGGGGTGGTCAGCGCGGTCCTGTTGTACGCGCTCGTCGTGTCGTACGCCGGTCGGAACCGCGCGCGACTGGCGGTCGCGCTGTTCGCGACGATCTTCGCGGTGTTCTGGGGGGCGCGGACCGTCCAGATGGACGTCCTCGTGATGGCGACCACCCTCGGCGTCGTGCTGGCGGTGACGCGCGTCGTGGACCACGGCGCGAGCCCCGGCATCGGGTGGACGCTGGCGGGTGGCGCCGCGGCGCTGGGGCTGCTCGCCAAAGCGCTGGTCGGATGGGCCGTGCCGCTGCTCGTGCTGGCGGCGTACCTGCTCGCCACGCGCAGGTGGCGTCGGGTCCGCGACCCGCGGATCCTGCTCGGCGTCGTCGCCGTGGTCGCGATCGGCGCGCCGTGGTTCGGGTGGCTCATCGCCACCGGCAGGTCGGAATTCCTCCACGAGCTGCTGTACCGCCAGCACTTCGCTCGCTTCGTCGATCCGTGGGACCACGCGCGACCATGGTGGTACTACCTCGGGTACTTCTGGCTCGACATGGCGCCGTGGTCGGTGTTCGTCCCGCTGGCCATCGGTCTTCCCGACCGCGACGCCGACGAGCGCCGTCTCGACCTCCTGGCGTGGGCATGGATCGTCGTGCCGATCGTGCTGTTCTCGCTCTCGGCCAGCAAGCGCAGCGCGTACATCCTCCCGGTCGCGCCCGCGGTGGCGGTGCTGGCGTCGGGCGTGGCCGAGCGGTTCCTCGGGGGGCGCCTCGGGAGGCCGCGGACGCGCGCGACCGCCGGGCTGCTGGCGGCGCTCGGCGTCCTGGCGGTTCTCGCCGCGATCGCGCTGTGGCGCGAGCAGGTCCCGCGCCATCCCGATCTGGCGACCGACCTTCGCGCTGTCGCGATCCTCCTCGCGTCCGGAGGGGCCACCGTCGTGGCCGGTGTGGTGCTGCTGCGGAGCGCGAGGCCGGCGGGGGCGACGGCCCTGTTCTCGATGGTCGTGGTGCTGTACGGCCTGGCCGCGGTCGCCGTATTGCCGGCGGTGGACGCCCACAAGTCGGCGCGTCCGTTCTGCGAGCGGGTCGCCTCGGTCGTCGGCCCGGATCTTCCGCTGCGCTCGTTCGGCTTCTGGGAGTGGCGCGCCGGCTATGCGTTCTACCTCGGGCGGCCGATCCCGAATCTCGACACGGCCGAGGAGCTGCGCGCCTACTGGGATCGCGACGAGCGCGTATTCGTGATCGTCGAGTCGACGCACCTCGAGCCGTTGCAGACGGTGATCGGCGAGGATCGCCCCTGGGTCGAGGCCCGGGTCGGAAGCCGCACCGCGTATCTGTTCTGCAACCGCTGACCCGCGGCGCGCAGGGTCATGCGTAGGCCTTCCACAGGAGGTACAGCGTGATGCCGACGATCCCCACGATCCACCATGGCTCGCGGTTGCGGAACATGCGGTCCGAGGACCAGGCGATCGTCGAGCCCTCGGCGTAGGGCGTCAGCGACGGGAACAGGGCGGGCACCGCGCGGAAGTAGCGCTCGAACGGCTCTCCATGCGTCTCGCGGAGCCTGGCCGGCTCGACGCGCTCCTTGCGTGGAAGGTAATAGCCGAAGAACACCGCGTATCCCAGGAGCAGCACGATCCAGTTCGCATGGTAGGGGAGCGGCGCCATGATGCACAGCCCGGTGAAGATCAGCAGCCGGCCGAGATACAGCGGGTTTCGCGTGTAGCGGTACGGACCCGAGGTGACGAGCTCCTTGGTCTTGAGGAGGTGGCCCGAAGCCCAGAAGCGCACCGCCTCGCCGGCCGCGGCGAACACGAAGCCCACGGTGACTCCGAGCGCCGTCGGACGGGCCGCGTAGACCAAGAACGCGACCAGCGCGAAGACCGCCGCCAGCCGCAGCACTCCCAGCGTTCGGTTGTACTCGGGATTGCCCACCTTCGTCCTCCCGTTCCTGAGGCGGCGGACCTGGGAGCATACCGCACCCCGACCGCGGCACGAAGCCGACGACGAGGCTAGGCGCGACCCCGGATGCGATTCAAGATCGTCTTGAGGCGCCGGCCGCGCCCATGCCACACGGCCGCGGAGCCTCCCACGGCCGCGACGGCGCGATCGACGTCGCCTCCCGTCCAGCGCGCGCGCATGCGCGCCACCGCGACGAGGTCGATGCCCGCGAGACGGCGGAAGACCGCGCGGCGCAGCGTTCCCGCGCGCGGCCCGGCCACCCACGCCATGGCCAGGTCCACGAGGTAGATCGAGTCGTCGGCGGTCACCAGGACGTCGCGATGGTGCAGGTCGCCCAGCGCGATCCCGCGATCGTGAAGGGCACGGACCCTCGATTCGAGGCGGTCGAAGAACACCGCGTCGAGCGACCGGCCGGTGATCTCCGCCAGGGGGCGCGCGTCGACGTATTCCAGGGCCAGAGAGAACGCTCCGAGGCGGCCGAGGAACCTCGGGAGGCCCGGCAGGCCGGACGCCGCCTCGTAGGCTCGTGACTCGCGTCGGATCAAGAACCGGCCCACGGTGTTACGGACGACGAAGCTCCGCGGCCCATAATCCTTGACGGCGACCTCGGCGCCGTCGAGGCGATACAATAAGACGTCGGCCTTGGTGGAGTTCCGGCCCGCGAGGCGCCGCCACGGCGTCGCGCGCCCCTGCCGTATGGGCTCGAGCAACGAGCGCCGCTTGAGGACGGGCGTGGCTTCCGAGTTCGACATGGTGGATCTTTGAGCACATCGAGATTTGGACCTTGAAGGTCACGACTCGCCCCAACCTAGCATCGTCGTCCGCGGGACTTCAAGGCCCGCGGCTCCCGCGGCGTCCCCCGCGGCGTGACGAGATCGCGACCGCCACGATCGAGGTCTTGAAGAGCGGGGGGCCCAGCAAGGCGGATCTGCTCGTGGTGGACGTCGGCGAGGGCCCGCTGGTCGTCAAGGACTTCGCCGCCAAGTCGTGGTGGGGACGGCTCCTCGGTCGGTTTCTGGTGCGGCGCGAGGTTCGGGCCTACCGCTGGCTCGGCGAGACGCCCGGGGTCCCGAGGCTCGTCGGCCGGGTCGATGCCCACGCTCTCGCCCTCGAGAGGATCGAGGGCATGATGCTGTTCCCGGCGGAGCATCACCGCGACGACGCCGAGATCCTGTTGCCCCGGATCCGCGCGCTCGTCGATCGCCTGCACGCCACCGGGCTCGCGCACCTGGATCTCAACCGCCAGAACCTGATGCGGACGGCCGACGACGACATCATGGCCGTCGACCTCGCGGGCGCCGTGTGGTTCCGGCCGGGCGGCCTGTGGCACCGCTGGCTGTTCAGGTTGTTCGCCGCGGCGGACGAGACCGCGTACCTCAAGTGGAAGGCGCGGTTGACTCCCGGGTCCCTCGACCCCGAGGAGGAGAGGCGATTCCGCCGCTTGAGAGCCGCGCGCGCGCTGTGGCCGTTCAATCGCAAGTCCTCCCGTCCGAATCGGAAGTTCTGAAACGGGACGTCGCCGTGAAGCTGCCCGCCGTCGTTCCGGTCCACGACGAGCGGGACAACCGCCGATCTCCCGGTGGTGACCAGGCGGCGGCGCGCGAGCTGCGAGGTGACCCGAGATGAGTCTCGAGACGGTTCCCGCGACCTGGCTGACGGTCGGTTTCCTCGGTCAGGCGCTGTTCTCGACCCGCTTCGTGGTGCAGTGGATCGCTTCCGAGCGTCGCCGGCGAAGCGTGGTTCCGGAATTGTTCTGGTGGTGCTCCCTCGCGGGCGGGGGGCTCGTGCTGGCGTACGCCGTCGCGCGTCGCGATCCCGTGTTCATCGTCGGGCAGGTTGCCGGCCTCGTCGTCTACGTGCGCAATCTCGTCCTGATCCACCGCGGGGGAGCCCGGGCTTCCGTCTGAAGCCTCAGTGCGTGCCGGTGGAGGACGCGTCCGCGGCGGGGCCGAAGTAACCCTTGCGGGTGTAGACGATCAGCTTCGGATCGCCGGTCATCAATCGCACCTCGCGCCACGCCCCGTCGTGCCGCGTGTCGTCGGACACGTAGGCCAGCGAGTACATGTGCCGCAGGTCCTCGGCGACCTCCTCGAACGCCTTCTTGAGCCTGGCGGAGCCGCGCGCGAAGTACGCCCGGCCGCCGGTCTTGCCGGCCATGTCCTGCAGGATCGCCTTGAGGGTGGTTCGACCGTAGAAATCCGGCTCCGAATCGAGATTGTTGCCGACCCCGATCGTGAAGATGATGACCTCGTCGCGCAGGGCGCGATCGAGAGCCTCGTTCAGGGTGTGCAGGCTTCCGGGCTCGAGCCCATTGCTGGCCTCGTCGCGGCCGTCGGACAGCAGCACCAGCACGCGCCGCCCGTCCAGGCGCTCCAATCGCCGCGAGGTCTTCCACACGGCGTCGTACAGCGCCGTGCCGCCTTCCGGCTTCGCCGACAGGATCGCGGCCTCAAGCTTCTGGCGGTTCGCGGTCGGCTCCTGCTTCACGACGACGCCGTCGCTGAACGTGACGACCATGCCCTCGTCGCCCTCGCCCAGGACGTCCAGGAACTTCAGCGCGGCCTCCTGCGCGTGCTCGAGCTTCTCCTCTTCCTCCATGGTCAGCGAGTTGTCGAGCACGATCGCGACTCTGAGCGGCTTGCGCTCCGTCGTGAACCGCTCGATCTTCTGGGGCCGTCCGTTCTCGACGATCGAGAAGTCCTTCTCGACGAGATCGGTGACGTAGTCCCCCGCGGCGCTGCGTACGACCGCGTAGAGACTCACCAGCGCGACCTCCTCGACGTAGTTGACACGAAGCATGCTGGTCCGGATCGCACGCCGAACCTGGCTGCCGTCGGACAGGTGCAGGACGGCCTCGAGGGTGTGCGCCTCCCCGATCGTGCCCGCGTCCCAGGTCGCGACCCACGGGGGCGCGGTGAGCGTGGCGAGCGGGGCGTCATCGACCCGAAGCTCGATCCTCACGGCCGTGAGGTCCCGAGGGACGGTCACTGCCAGCTCGATTCGAGACTCGCCGAGCACCGTCTGGAGATGCTTGGGCGTGACGAACTCGATCTTCGCGCCCTCGGTGGCGCCGACCGGGAGCAGACCCAACACCAGGGCCGTCGTCGAAGCGGCGATCCGGGCGCGTCGCAGCCGCGATTCGCGCCGCCTCGCCGACGAATCACCGAACAGCGCTTGGAGCAGCCGAGAGGGAACGCAGGGACGGCTCGGTGAGGCGTTCTCGATCACGCGTGTCCACATTACCAGGGGGGCCGTTCATTCGCCAAGGGCGGCGTGACGGCGCGCGGTCGCCACGCGGCGCACCTGGAAGATCACGAGCGTACCGTCATCGGAGAACCCGAACTCGACGTCCTGGGCGCGTCCGGTGGCGGTCTCGAGCACACGGGCCAGCTCCGCGAGCCGGGAGACCTCGCCCCCGGTGAGCGTCGGCCGTCCGGACTGGCCGTTTTCGAGCGGCACCTCCACGGTACCCGGACCCTCGGGGTCGAGAACGATGCGGGTCGAGCCCTCGCCGGGCTCGACCCGGATCAGCTCGCCGGTGCTGCGCCTCACCCAGTACAGGTCCCCCGGCACCTCGCCCTGGGAAATGCCCTCCCCGAGTCCCCAGGCGGCGTTGATCAGGAGCGTGTCGGGCCGCCCGCCGGGATCGCGGGTGACGAGCACGCCGGCGGAGCGCGTGACCACCATCTCCTGCACCACGACGGCCTGGCTGGCATCGAGAGGCGAGAGGCCCGAGGCGGCCATGGTGCGCAGCGCGCGCGCGTTCCACAACGAGGCCCAGGTCTGCCGCACGCGCTGCAACAGCTCGCCGGGCCCGCGCACGCCGAGCGCGGTGTCGAACTGCCCCGCGAAGCTCCCTGCAGCCCCGTCCTCGACCGACGCCGAGGATCTCACCGCCACGCGCTCGGCTCCGAGGTCGAGCAGCGCCGCGCCGGCCGCCCGCACGACCTCCTCGGGAATGTCGGCGGACAGGATCGCGGCGCGAGCCCGGCGCGAGACGGCGGCCTCGTCCCCGTCCTGCATCGCGGCCGCCAAGCGTTCGTGAACCTCGCCCAGGACGTGGAGCCGGTAGGCGGTCGAGGTCACCACGAACCCCCCGGGCACGATGCAGTCACGGGGAAGCACCGCCCGCACCTCGAGCAGCCCGGCGGCCTTCCCGCCCACTCGCCCGCGGTCCTGGGGGCCCACCGAGTGAAGCGGCACGACCAGCGCATCGCCGACGCCGGAGCGCATTGCGTTCACGAGCGTACCGACCCGATCGTCGAGCCGCGAGAGCAGGCCGGCGTCGAGCCCTGCCCCCCGCGCCCGCCGGAGCAGTTGCAGGGTTCCCCCCAGCCGCGTCCGGATCGCCTCGTCGGGAAGCTGAAGCGCCGAGACCACGCGCGCGCCGAGCGCATCGCGCAACCCTTCCCGGCGTCGCGCCGCCTGGTCGAGAATCGGAGCCGCGAGCTCGTCGAGGCTCGCCGGGTCTCCCCCGAGATCCCCCATCAGCCTGCGGCCGAGGAACAGCTGCGCCTCGAGGCGGCGAACGCCGCGGTCGAGATCGTCGATCGCCTCCACCGTGCGGAATTCGACCTCCGCGCCGAGCATGTTCCTCTCGGCGCGATCGAGCAGCACCCGCCGGAGGGCCCGGAAGCGGTCGTGCACTTGCGAGCGGCGGGCGTCGTCGGCGAGCAGTCGTTCGATCAGGCGCACCGTGGCCGGTCCCACGGGCACGACACGGTTCAGGAAGGCCGCTTCGAGGAGATAGTCGAAGCTCGGCCCGTCCACCTCGCCGGCCAGGTCCACGACCCTCACGAGCAGCTCTTCGCGCTCGGGCGCGGACGCGAAGGTCCGGAGCGCAGCGTCCAGCACGGCGATCTTGCGGCGCAGGTCCGGGTCGAGCCCGCCGGCGACCCGCACCGTGCCTCGGTCCCCGTCGAGCAGCACGACGTCGCCTTCGTCCAGGACCGGCGAGGCGTCGCCGCCGACGACGTCGCCGAGCTCCAGGATCCCGGCGCCTTCGCCGGCGGGAACGATGCGCACGCGGCTGCCCGGACCCAGCGAAACGGACGGTTTCCCGAATTCTCGAGACAGCAGGCTGACGTGGGACAGCAGTGCCCCCCCGAGGGTCAGCGTGCCGGACGAGGCCAGGATGCGACCGACGTCCTCCGGCGACGCCCGCTCCGCCACCAGGATCGATCCCGCGACCGCATCCGGCTCGCGGTCCGGACCATTGCGCCGCAAGGGGCCGCAGGCCGCGCCCGGCGACGTACCCCTGCCCTGGAGGAGGAGTACCGCGCCCGTCGGGTTCCGTCCTTTGGCCTCTGTCATTCGTGCCCGTCATCTTATCGCCTGACGGGGCCGAGCGGGTCAGGACGGGCTCCTAGACCGGTCCGGCGGGCACCGGCGCCGGCGGTCCGGCGGGCGGAACGCCGGTCGACCCCGCCGTCGGAATCGCGCGTGGACGCGCTCCGGCCCGGGTGAGGAGGATCAACCCGATCGCGGGGCATTCGAACAGCAGCCAGAACAGGAGGCGGAAACCGCAGGCGACCAGGAACCCGACGGGCCCGAAGAAGTGCGGAGCCACGAGCACCAGCGAGCACAGCAGATAGCCGATGAGCACGGCCCCGAGCAGGGACATCTCACGACCCATCGAGCGGCCCAGCCGGACGCCGGCGTAGTGGAAGATGCCGGCCAGACCGAGCACCTTGAGGACCAGGAAAACGAGGTGCAGCAGAATGGCGACCGGGATCCCGATCACCGAGATCAGGAGGAGCGTGTTGACCACCCACAGCAAGACGTACCCGCCGAAGCCGGCGACGATCGCGAGCCCGTAGCTGAAGGGAAACTCCTCGCTGAGCGTACGGACGCGGTCGGGCACCAGCATCACGAGAATCAGGATGACCACGAACACCAGCACGGTCTTCAGGATCTTGAGGTACAGCAGGATCGTGCCGAGGGCACCGAAGGCCGTCGGTAGATTGGGAAGACTCCCGAACGGAGAGAGGTTGAAGCGCTGGTTGCCGACCGTCGCTCCGTCGTCGTCGAGGGTGCCGAAGACGCCGACGAAGTCGTGGTCGATCTCGGCGCCCTTCGCCAGCTCGACGTCCGACAACACGCACACCAGGTCGTGACCGGCGGTCCCGGAGAGCTTCAGCGATCCGCCGACGACGACGATGTCCTGGGTGACCTCGCCCTCGATGACCGCGTCGCAGCCGATGCACACCACCTCGCCGCGAATGACCTCGTTGGGCAGGACGTGGATCGAGGTGAACACCGACACCTGCTCGCCCTTGTAAATGCGCCGGTCGCCGGTGCCGCCTTCCGCGACGGCCTCACCCGTGGTCGGATCCGGTTGCTCCGCGACGGAATCCGCACCCGGTTCGATTGCGGCCGGCTCGTCCTGCGCCGCGGCCGGCCACGTGGCCGCGACCCCGGCGAGCAGGACGACGGCGGCCAAGGCCCGAAGCATGGCTTCCCTGTTCATGTTCGATGCTCCTTTCGCGGCGCCGCCGGAAGCAGGCCGAGGTCCCGCGCCACGACGTACATCGTGATGGAGGTCATGACCGCGACCGAGAACGCGACCACCGCCTGCGGGACGATGGCGAACTTGTGCACGACGACGCCCACAGCGGAGAGCAGATCGAGGGTGATTCCGCCGAGGCTGCGGAGCACCGCCATCGCGGCGTCGAGCGGTCGCGCGAAGGCGGACGCGACGGCGGCGATCCCCTCGACGAGCCAGCGGGTCTCATGGACCGCGTGCGGGAGAAGCGCAGGTAGGCCCGAAGCCGCCGCCCACGCGACGACACCGAGCGCGGCCGCCGTCGCGGCGACCGCGAGCCCCAGTTGCCGGCGAGGGACCTCGCGGCGCTCGAGCGATTCGAGCGCGGCGATCTCGCGCAACACTCGAGCCCGCACGTCGACCCTCGGCAAGCGCTCCTCCCGCAGGACCGCGAGCTCGTGCGCCAGCAACCCTTCGGCGAACGCATCGGCCGCGCAGGACTCGCACGAGGCCAGATGCGCCTGCAGCTCGCGCTGGGCTCCGGGCGACGGCTGCCTGAGCCGCCGCTCGGTGATCGCCACGCGGGCTCGTCGACAACGCATCTCAGCCTCCGAAGTGCTCGGGGTGCCGGCGAAGCAGGATCTTCTTGAGGGCCAGGCGGCCGCGCATCAGCCGCGTCTTGACGGTGCCCTCGGGAACTCCCAGGGCGCGTGCCGCCTCCTCGACCTTCAGGCCCTCGACGTAGACGAGAACGAGGACCTCGCGGTAGTGCTCGTGGAGCTCGCGGATGGCCGCGCGCAGGACCTCGGAACGCTCGGTGCCCTCGATGTCGCTCAGGGCGCCGGGGGATGGGTCCACGATGTGGTCCGGCATCTCGACCCGACCGCGCTCGCGCCGAGCGCGGCGTCCCCGGTCCACGACGTGGTTGGCCGCCAGGCGGTACAACCAGGTCGAGAACGGGTGCTCGGGTCGAAACTGATGTAGGTTCCTGAACACTTTGACGAATACCTCGCTCACGGCGTCCTCGATGTCGTCTCGACGAACTCCGTGTCGCCACGCGACGGCGGCGACCATGTTCTGGTAGCGGGTCACGATCTCGCCGAACGCGACCTGATCGCCTCGGAGGGCCGACCGGACGAGCAGGTCGTCCCGTGCCTGCCGCTCCTCCATTCCCGCTCCCTGCAGTGGAACGCGGCCTGCGAAACGTCGGTTCCAGGGATGTGGAAGCCCTCGCTCCCCCCCGCCCTTCGGGGCTGGACGGCCCTGACCGCCCCGAAAGCGGCGGAACGGCGCTAGTATAGTTTCTTCGAGCGCGGCCGCGGCCTTTTTTGGGAGTGCCCCGAATGAGCGCTGATCCCGACCGGGCGGTGGGCATGGAAGCCCACCGCGTGACCCCCGAACAGTTGCGCTGGCGGTGCGACCCGGCCGTCTTTCCGTTCGAGGTGACCGACGAGCTCGGGGAGTGCCCGATCACGATCATCGGGCAGCCTCGCGCTTTGGCGGCGCTCGATCTCGGGCTCGCCGTGCGAAGCGACGGCTACAACATCTTCGTCGCCGGCGAGGTCGGGACCGGGCGCTCGACCGCCGTCAGGCAAATGCTCTCCACCGTCGACACCAGCGAACACCCGCCGGAGGACCTGGTCTACGTCCATAACTTCAAGGACCCGGACCACCCCCGGCTGCTGGCGTTCCTCGCCGGGAAGGGTCGCGAGTTCCGGCGCGCGATGGAGGAGACGGTCGAGCGCCTTCCCAAGAGCCTCGTCGACTTGTTCGAATCCGACGAACACCGCGAGCGTCGGGCCGCGCTGCTGGAGCAGGCGAAGGCGAACCAGAAGACCCGACTCAAGGAGTTCGAGGACCAGGTGCAGAAGGAGGGATTCGCCCTCATCCAGCTCCAGATCGGACCGTTCGTGCGCCCGGACCTGCAGCCGGTCGTCGCGGACAACACCGTGGACATGGACAAGCTCGAGTCGCTGGCCGACGACGGGAAGTTCCCACGGAAGGAGTTCGAGCAACTGAGGGCGAAGCACTCCGAGCTGACTCTCGACCTGGAGTCGCTCTCGAAGGGTCTCAGGGACGTGGAGCGCAGGTTGCGCGAGCAGATGGCGCTGCTCGACCGCAGCATGGCCGAGCCGCTGGTGCGCGAAGCCGCCGACGAGCTGCGAGAGAAGTTCGACGCCGTCGAGGTCCGGGACTACATCGACCAGGCCGCGGAGAGCTTCCTGGACAAGGTCGCGGGCTTCCGCGACCTCGCGGGCGGCGAAGCGCCGGGACAGAGTCAGGAGCAGGTGCGCGCGGGCCTTCGCGAGCTGACGCTACCGTACGCGGTCAATCTCGTCGTGGACAACGCGGCCACGAAGGGACGGCCGATCGTCTGGGAAACCTCGCCGAGCTACCGCAACCTGTTCGGGATCATCGAGCGCCTGCAAGATCGAAACGGACAGTGGCGCACCGATCACACGCGGATCAAGGTCGGCAGCCTCGCCCAGGCCAACGGAGGCTTCCTCGTTGTGGACGCGCTCGACGTCCTCGTCGAGCCCGGCGTGTGGCCGACCCTGAAGCGCATGCTGAGGACCGGGGACCTGGAGATCCAGTCCTACGATCCGCTGTACCTGTTCGCCGGCATATCGCTGAAGCCCGAGCCGATCCCGCTGGACGTCAAGGTGGTCCTGATCGGGACGAACCAGATCTACCGCCTGCTGTACGTGCTCGACGAGGACTTCAAGAAGATCTTCAAGGTCAAGGCGGATTTCGCGCTGCAGACCCCGCTGAGCGACGAGGAGCTGGTCAACTACTCGTGTTTTGTCCACAAGAAGTGCCAGGACGAATCGCTCCCGCCGTTTCATCGCGAAGCCGTGGCGGCGGTCGTGGAGTGGGGCGTTCGGGTGGCCGGGCGCAAGGCGAAGCTGACGACGCGCTTCAAGGAGATCGCCGACGTCATCCGTGAGGCCGGCTACTGGGCGAGGCAGGAAGGGGCGAAGCGGGTCGACGCCGTCCACGTCCATCGCGCGCTCGACGAGCGCCGCTACCGCGTCGATTTGATCGAGGAGGTGCTGCGCGAGAGGATTGCCGAAGGGACGATGTTGCTCGACATCGAGGGCGTGAAGGTCGGGCAGGTCAACGGGCTCGTGGTGCTGGACACCGGGGACCACGTCTTCGGGCAGCCCACACGGATCACCGCCGTGACGGCCATGGGGCGGGCGGGGATCGTCAACATCGAGCGCGAGAGCCGGATGTCCGGGGCGACCCATACCAAGGGTGTCCTGATCCTCTCCGGTTTCCTGCGCGAGCGCTTCGCGCAGACCAAGCCCCTGGCGCTGTCGGCGAGTCTGGCCTTCGAGCAGAGCTATGGCCTGGTCGACGGAGATTCCGCATCGTCCGCGGAGCTGTACGCGCTCCTGTCCAGCCTCTCGGGCGTGCCCATTCGCCAGGGGATCGCCGTGACCGGGTCCATCAATCAAAAAGGGGAGATCCAGCCCATCGGGGCGCCCAACGAGAAGATCGAGGGCTACTTCGACCTGTGCGATTTGAAGGGGCTCGACGGCGGCCAGGGAGTGTTGATCCCGAGCCGCAACCTCGACGACCTCATGCTGGCCAATCGCGTCGTCGATGCGGTCCGCGAAGGGAGGTTCCACGTCTGGGCGGTGTCGACCGTGGAGCAAGGGATCGAGATCCTCACCGGCGTGCCCGCCGGCGCCCGCCAGGACGACGTTGGCTATGCGCCCGACACGGTCTTCGGCCGCGCCGACGCGAAGCTCGAGGAGCTGGCGCGACGGGTCGCCGATTTCGGCGCCGCGGATCTGGGCCTCGGGAAGTGAGCGAGCCGGGCGGGCCCAAGCTCCGCAACCTGGCCGTTGCCGGTCGCGAGCTGGCGCTCGCGTGGGGCGACGGCCACGAATCCTACATTCCGTTCGAGCGCCTGAGGCGCTCGTGCCCTTGCGCCTTGTGCCAGAAAGGGCCCGTCGCAACAACGGGATCCGGCTCCCTTCTCGCGATCACGGCGCTGCTGCCGGTCGGCGCGTATGCCGTGCAGGTCGTGTGGTCGGACGGCCACGACACGGGGATCTACCCGTTCGAGACGCTCCGGCGCCTGTGTCCGTGTCCCGAGTGCGCGGAGCCCAAGGCCGGTCAGTAGGCTCGGGCGAAGTGCACGCGGCGACCGGACGCGCCGTTGCAGCGCACGCAGCGCCCGCTCTCCGAGGTGTGATCGAACGCGAGCAGGCGAATGGTCGCCTTGGTCTCGTCCTGCACCGCCTGCTCGCACTCCGGGCGTCCGCACCAGTGCGCCAGGAGGAAGCCGCCGGGCGCCTCGAGCTTGTCCTTGAACTCGTCCCACGTGTCCACGACGAAGGTGGCTTCGTCGCGGCGGCGGCGCGCCGCCGCGAACATCTCGTGCTGGATCTCCTCCAGCAGCTCGCGCACCCGGGTCTCGAGCGCCTGCAGGGGAACCGGGGCCTTGGCCCGGTTGGGTCGCTTCACGGTCATGACCGAGCCCGCGCCGAGGTCCTTCGGTCCGAGCTCGAGGCGCAGCGGCACGCCGAGCATCTCCCATTCGTTGAACTTGAATCCCGGGCTCGAGTTCTCGCGGTCGTCGAGCTTCACGGACAGTCCGGTCGCCGCCAGCCGGTCGCGGATGCCACGGGCGGCAGCCAGGATGTCGTCCTTCGGGTCGCTTCCCTTCCAGATCGGCACCACGACGGCATGGATCGGAGCCAGGCGCGGCGGGAGGACGAGCCCGTTGTCGTCTCCGTGGACCATCACGGTTGCGCCGACCATGCGGGTCGTCATGCCCCACGACGTGTTCCACACGTGACGCCATTCGCCGTCCTCGTCCTGGTACTTGACGTCGAAGGCCTTGGCGAAGTTCTGCCCGAGCTGGTGGCTGGTGCCGGCCTGCAGGGCGCGATTGTCCTGCATCAGCGCCTCGATCGTGTAGGTGCGGTCGGCTCCGGCGAACTTCTCCTTCTCCGTCTTGACGCCGCACAGCACCGGGATCGCGGCATGATCCTCCGCGAACACGCGATAGACTTCCAGCATGCGACGGGCTTCGGCCTCGGCTTCCGCCTCGGTGGCATGAGCGGTGTGCCCCTCCTGCCACAGGAACTCCGTCGTCCGGATGAACAGACGCGTCCTCATCTCCCACCGCACGACGTTGGCCCACTGGTTGATGAGCAACGGCAGATCGCGATACGACTGCACCCACTTCGCGAACATGGCATAGATGATCGTCTCGGAGGTCGGACGCACCACCAGCTCTTCCTCGAGCTTGCTGGCCGGGTCGGGCTCGAGAGTGCGCCGGCCGTCGATCTCGACCGCCCGCAGCCGCGAGTGCGTGACGATGGCGCACTCCTTGGCGAAGCCCTCGACGTGCTCGGCCTCCTTCGCGAGAAACGACTTCGGAATGAACAGCGGGAAGTAGGCGTTCTGGTGGCCGGTCTCCTTGAACATGCGGTCGAGGACGGCTTGCATGTTCTCCCATAGCGCGTAGCCGTGAGGACGGATGACCATGCACCCCTTGACCGGCGAGTAGTCCGCCAAACGCGCCTGGGTCACGACGTCGGTGTACCAGCGCGAGTAGTCCTCGGTGCGTGGAGTGATCAGCTTCGCCATGGGTCGGGTCCTCGCGCTTCGGTCGAGCGCGCATTATAGAGCCCCCGCGCACCCTCATCCAGGCGCGCGCCGCGCCATCGGGAGGATCGGCTCGAACCGGCTCCCCGGCCCTGGGCTAGTCCCGAGCCTTGCCGGTCATGGGGACGAAGCGGACGGGCGTGATCGATTCGCGCTCGAATCCCGTCTCACCGCGCGTCACGCGCACCAAGTCCTGGCTGCCGCTTCCGAGGGGAATGACCAGGCGACCGCCGACCGCGAGTTGCTCCAGGAGGGGACGCGGGATGTCCTCCGGCGCGGCGGTCACGAGCACCGCGTCGAACGGAGCGTGCTCCGGCCAGCCGTCGAAGCCGTCGCCGATCCTGGTGTGGACGTTGTCGTAACCGAGCTCGGCGAGCAGCGCCGCCGCCTGCCTGCCGAGCTCGGGGACGATCTCGATCGTGTAGACCTCGCCGACGATCTCGGCCAGGACCGCGGCCTGGTATCCGGAGCCCGTTCCGATCTCGAGGACCCTCATGGAGTCCCGCGGCTCGATCAGCGCGGTCATCAGCGCCACGATGTACGGCTGCGAGATCGTTTGCCCGTGGCCGATGCGCAACGGGCCGTCGGCGTAGGCGTACGGCCGGAGATCCTCGGGGACGAAACGATGCCGCGGGACCTTCGACATGGCGGCGAGGACCGCCGGATCGTCGATCCCGCGCGCGCGGATCTGGGTGTGCACCATGCGCTCGCGTGCCTCGGCCTCCGGGGTCGTCCCGGACGACGAGGCTTCGTCGTCCCCCGTCGCGGCACAAGCGATTCCCAGCGCTCCCAGGACCGCGAGTCCGAGGAAGATCAGGGCGAGCACCGCGCCACCCGCGACCCGTGCCGGCACCATCGACCTTGGCATGATTGCGGTCCTCCGCTCATGACCGTGAGTGGGAGTGCCATGGCTCGATCAAGCTAGTGTCCAGTGCCGGAAGTTCGTCACCTATCTCGCTGGCCCTCGACGACGCCGGCTTCGTTGAGGCTCCTCCGAATACTCCCGGTATTCCCTCGTCGCCTCGCCTCGCCAGCCCCGCCGATGGCTCAGCGATATAAGCAACGAACTTCCGGCACTGGACACTAGCCGCATCCGTCGGGAAGTGTCAAGGCGCGATAACGGATAGAATCCCTTTCCATGGTGCGATGCGCCCGGCGGTGCCCGTGGGCCGTGATCCTCGCCGTCGGCGCGCTGTGCTGCGACTCCGGGCGCGGGGAGGCGGAGAGGACTATCTTCTCTTTCGTGGACGCCGTCCAGTCCGAGAACCTCGACTCCCTGCACTGCCTGCTGGCCCGCTCGGCCTCGCTACGCGACCGCACCGCGGCAGGAGCTCACCGCGCGGCCTTCGACGACTGGGCCCGGAGCCGCTACGCGGCCTTCCTCGCGGGTCGCGAGCGGGGAGGAGCGGACTTCGGGGCCGACGGCATAGTCCTGGCCAAGACGCTCGCGCTGGGCAAGGGAGCGTCCTACGAGGTCGCGCGCGTGCGACGGAGCGGGGACACGATCGTGGCGGACGCCGACGTGCGGCTCGCCTACGACTCGATCGACACGTCGATGCTCCCTCCCGGGACGGTGTTCTATGCCGCCGGGCGGCCGGCGGGTCGGATCGAGGCGCTCGAGATCCCGCCCCGCGGAGGAGTCGTCAGCGCCGCGGTGATCGAGACGGTCGAGGTTCGCTTCACGCTCGTGCGTGCCGCGGCGACTCCGGAGTGTCCCACGCGCTGGTCCGTGTCGTCGGTCGAGGTCGTGCCCGGCACCCTCTCGACGCGCGAGATCACCTGGGAGTTCTGATGCGTCCCCCCTGGAGAGTCAAGGTCGGCGTCGCGCTCGGGGGCGGAGCGGCTCGCGGCCTCGCGCACATCGGGGTCCTGCGGGCGCTGGTGCGCGAGGAGATCCCGATCGACGTGGTCGTCGGAACGAGCATGGGCAGCGTGATCGGAGGTGCCTACGCCGCGACCGCCGACATCGCCGCGATCGAGAAACGGGTTCGGGAGTTCGTCGCCAGCGAGGAGTTCCGCAAGAACCGGCTGTCCTTCCTCAAGGAGACCAAGCATCGTCGCGGCCGTCTTTTGTATTCCGTGGGCAACCTCATCCGTCGAGGCATCGTTTACGGCGTCTCGACGATGCGCGGATCGTTCATGTCGGCGGAGCGATTCGCCGCGCAGATCCAGGCGGTCCTTCCCGACATTCCCATCGAGGACACCCGGGTCCCGTTCGGAGCCGTCGCCCTCGACCTCGAGGCGGGCCGCGAGGTGGTGCTGTGCCACGGGCGCTTGCGGCGTGCGGTGGCCGCCAGCTCCGCGATTCCCGGAATCCTCCCGCCGGTGCGGCTGAACGGACGCCTGCTGGTCGACGGAGGGTGGGTCGACAAGGTGCCCGTGCTTCCGGCGTACAGGCTGGGCGCCGAGTTCGTGATCGCCGTGGACATCTCCGCGGAAATCGAGGACGGCCGGAGCTACAGCAACGGCCTGGACGTCATGATCCGGGCCAACGCCATCCGCGACACGACGCTCGTCCGCTACCTGACCCGCATGGCGGACGTGGTCCTCGAGCCGGCGGTCAAGTCGATCCACTGGGCCGACTTCGGGGCCATCGACCACGCCATCGAAGCGGGCGATGCCGCGGTCACCGCCGCGATGCCGCACATCCGCGAGATGCTGAGGCACGAGCGCTGGCGCTCGGTCTTCCGGCCATCGTTGTCGCGGCGTCTCGCGGAGCTCCACCTGTCGCCGGACGCCACCACGTTCTACGTCGAGTGATCCGGGCCCTGTCCCGGCGAAGGGGTCGAAGTGGCGAAAGAGCACATCCACATGATCGGAATCGGCGGCACCGGGATGACCGCCCTCGCGGGCTTGCTGGACGCGGCCGGTTGCCGGGTGAGCGGGTCGGACCATGGCCTCTATCCGCCGACCTCGACGGTTCTCGAGGGGCTCGGGATCGAGGTCCGATCGGGATTCGACCCGGCGAATCTCCTGCCGGCGCCCGATCTGGTCGTGATCGGCAACGCGGTGCGGCGGGGAAACCCCGAGGCCGAGGAGGTGCTCGACCGCCGGCTGCGGTACACGTCGATGGCCCGGCTCGTCTCGGAGCGCTTCCTGGAGAGCAAGCACTCGATCGTCGTCGCCGGAACGCACGGCAAGACCACAACGACCTCGATGCTCGCATGGGTCCTGCACAACGCGGGACGCGACCCCGGTTTCCTGGTGGGCGGCGTGGCGGTGAATTTCGACGGGATGTACCGTCTCGGTCGTGGCCCGGCGTTCGTGATCGAGGGCGACGAGTACGACACGGCGTTCTTCGACAAGGGGCCGAAGTTCATGCACTACAGGCCGGACACGGCGATCGTCGGAACCGTCGAGTTCGATCACGCCGACATCTATCGCGACCTGGAGCAGGTCGAGACGGCATTCCGGCGCTTCACCAACATCGTCCCGCGCCGCGGTGTGGTGATCCGTAACGAGGATTGCGAGGTCACGCGCGACGTGACCTCCGGGGCGTTCTCGCGGATCGAAGGTTTCGGGCTCGAGTCGGGCGCGTGGCGTGCCGTCGACGTTCGGGACGGACCGCACGGCGTCCGGTTCCGGATCACGCGCGACGACCGGCCGTTCGGCGAGGCCGCGATGGGCGTCTCGGGCCACCACAACGTCCGGAACGCCCTGGCGGTCGCGGCCGCCGCCGCGGAGCAGGGCCTTTCGGCGCGCGAGATCGTCGACGGGTTCGAGTCGTTCCGGGGCGTGAAGCGCCGCCTCGAGATGCGTGGCGAGGTGAATGGGATCTCCGTGTTCGACGATTTCGCCCATCACCCATCGGCGATCGCGGAGACCCTGGGTGCCGTCCGCCGCCGCAGCGGTGACCGCCGCGTGTGGGCCGTCCTCGAGCCGCGCTCGTGGTCCCTGCGGCGCAACGTCTTTCAGGACCGGCTCGCGGGAGCGTTCGCACCCGCCGACGCCGTCGTGCTGGCGGGCGTCTACGGTCGAGCGGACGTTCCGGCCGACGTTCGCCTCGATCCGCAGCACGTGGTGCGGACGCTCGCGGCCCAGGGCAAGAGAGCGCTGTACGTCGAGGACGTGGACGAGATCGTCGCGCGCCTGTCCTCCGAGCTGCGCGCGGGCGACGTGGTCATCGTGATGTCGAACGGCGGCTTCGGGGGACTGATCGAGAAGCTGCTGCACGCGCTTCAGGGGCGCCCGGCATGACGCGCGCGAAGCGCCTGTGGGTGATCGATCCCTCCATCCACCACGCCGAGGACGAGTGCGTGGAGCAGATCCTCGCGGGCTGGACCGGTGAGCGCCGCATCTTCCGGCCTTCGCTCTCGCCCGGTGACGGTCCCGGTCCCGGCGACGGCTACGACGCCGACGGCGTGGTCGTCCTGGGATCGAGCGCCTCGGTGCACGAGCCGCTCCCGTGGCTGCGCGACCTGGGTGCCTGGCTGAAGCCGCTGCTCGACGGGCGGCGCGCCTTGCCCGTGCTGGGTATCTGCTTCGGCCATCAGCTCGTCGCCCACCTCGCCGGGGCCAGGGTCGGGGTGCTGCGTCCCGACGGCGGCAAGGATCTCGGACTGCGCGACACCCTCCTCGAGGGCGGCAGCCTGCTTCCGGGGCGCCACGACCTCAAGGTCGTCGTGAGCCACCGCGAAACGGTGGAGACGCTGCCCGACGGCTACCGCGTGACGGCGCGTCGCCCGGAGGTGCCGATCGACGGGCTCGAGCACGACGACCTCCCGATGTTCACGTTCCAGTTCCATCCCGAGGCGCGCCGCGACTTCGTCGCGCGGCGCGGAATGGACCCTGCCGCGATCGACGATCGTGTGGTCGGAGACTCGAACAGGCTGCTCGACGCGTTTCGTCGCCGAGTCGCGTCGTCGTGACCGCCGCCTGATAAAAACAACGGGCCGGCAGCTCATCCACCGGCCCGCTCCCGCTGCCGGTTGAGGGGGGGTCCGGCAGCGGCTCCGTTCTGACGTCCAAAGCTACTTGCGGTCGCTCTTGCCTCCTCGGTTCGAGCCCTTCGAAGACGACGACGAGGACTGCGACTTCGAGTCGGCGCCCGATCTCGAGCCTTTTCGCTCGGTAGCAGGCGCACGGGAAGGAGAAGTTGCTCGCGGCGCGGTGTCACGCTTCGAGTCGGCTGCCGGGCTGCGGCGGGTCGACGAGGGAGTCGTCGCGCTCGTTTTCGAACCCGGTTGCTCGGTCCTTCTGGGCTCCGACACCTGACGGTAGAGGCTGCGCAGGCGCGTGTCGGTCTGCGAAGGGCCGGAGCGGCGTGTCGGAGAAGTCGCCGAGGGCTGCTCCCGCGGGGTCGCGGTTCGCGAATCCGCGGCCGGGGCCATCGCTCGCCGCGGGACCGCGGGAGCGCTCCCCCGGTCCGCGCCGGACGTCCGCTGCGTGGTCCGGGTGGGACCCTGGGACGGGATGCCGCGATCCGGGGCCGGCGCCGGACGCTCGCGCCCGGCCGAGTCGGACGGGTCGCGGCGCGACGTCGTCGGCTGGCGCGAAGAGGGAGGAACCGAGCGTTCGATTCGCGTACTGTCCCGCAGCGTGGGCCGCGCGGCGGCCTCGGAGCGCGGAATGCGCGCGGACGGCTGCGTTGCGCGCTCACGCGCGACGCTGTCGACCGCTCGTGTCGACCGCCCACGGTGCACGAGCGCTCGCTCGCTCGCGTCGAACGTCTCCCCACCGGGACGTTCCGCTCGAATCACGGGGACGCGCCGGCTGGGATCCCGACGCAGTTCGCCCTCGATCCGTTCGCGAGGTGAGGGATCCGACGCCAGGTCGCGCGGGGAGAGCCGAGGCGGGCGCGTGACCACGGCCGAGTTGCGGAGATCGTCGCCGACGTCGTCGACCGAATGGTGACGGTACCCTCGGTGGCCATGTCCGTGGCCGAAGTCGCGGTACGAGACGAACGTCCAGCACCCCGGGTCGTAGTACCCGTAGTGCGCCGTCCGGATCCACACGGGTTGGTTCCACGGATTGAGCGGCGCCCAGCCCAGATACGCCGAACCCCACGACCATGACACCCAGGCTCCGCCGAACACGCGCCCCGGGAACCAGCACCAGCCGTATCCGGCCATCCAGTTCCAGCGGCCGTAATGGTAAGGCGCCCAGCCCCACGGCTCGTTCGAGATCCAGAAGTAGCCGCGAGAACCGTAGGACCAATAGCCGTCGTAGTACGGCCTCCAACCGGCGGGGGCGTCGTACGGGTACCAGCAGTAACCGTAGGCCGGGACGTAGACCCAGCGGCCGTAGTAGCCCAGCTCGCGGTAGTACGGTCGAACCTCGGCCGGAATCTCGCGGTAGGCCTCGACGTCGTCGCTCGCGACCTCCTCTTCATGCGGCCGATAGCTCTCGTCGCGAGCCTCGACCCAACGGTCGAAGTCGTCCGCGACGAACGTGTTGAACGACTCGGGATCCTCGGGCACCGACCCGGAGTAGGCCGTCGTGCGCATTCCGCCCCGGAGGAGGACCGATCCCCCGTCGCCGACGACCTCGGCGACCCCGCGCCGGGAGAAGACGCGGGTCTGCCCGCGATCGTCGACCTCGATTCGGAAGTCGCCGTTGCCGAGCAGATAGACCGAGGCATCCGGCGTGTCGACCCGGAATTCCTCCGTGCCGGAGAGCTCCGAGGCGATCCGGACCGTGCCGTAGCCGAGCTTGAGGATCACGTTGTCCGTGCTCTCGGCGTACGGATCGGGGAGAGCCTGGAAGACGAGCTCGCTGTCGTGGTCGATACGGATCAGGCTGCCGCCTGCAAGCTGCGCCTCGACGCGCTGGTCGTACTCGGTGCGGATCTCGTCGCCCGGGAAGATCGGGGCGTTCAGAGTCGCCGTCTCGGTGAGGGCGGGCGAGCTCCCGCCGGGGTTCCGGACGATCAGCACCCCGTTCTCCTCGAATCGAATCCGTCCGAAATCCCCGGCCTGGAAGTCGTCGTACGGCTCGGCGGGGAACGCCGGAACGGCGAGGACCGCGACGAGGAGCGTCAGCGGTGCGGCGTGGCGGAGGTCGTGCATCGTCTTTCTCCCCGGCGGGAGCCCGGGGGGGGCCGCCGAGACAACCGCAGACGGAGCAGCATGCGTGCCAGCCTGGATCCGCCCGACTTCTCGATGGATTTGTCCTCCGAGGTTCCGAGCCCCGGGCGCGCCCCTGTCCTGGAACGAGGATACCGTCCTCCGGCGTGGACGGTTCCGGTCGGTGGAGACCCCCTCACCGGCTCCGCCTTGACCGCGGAGCCGGCGCGATGCTAAGGTCGAAACGCCGCAACCGAGTGTCAACAAACGAGATCGACCGTGCCCCTCCGACCGATCGTCCTGTACCCCGACCCCGTGCTGCTCGAGCCGACCCGTCCCGTGGTCGAGGTCGGCGACGACACCCGGGCGCTCGTCCGGGACATGGTCGACACCCTGTACGCCGCCCCCGGAATCGGCCTCGCGGCCAACCAGATCGATGTCCCGCTCCGGGTGTGCGTCGTGGACCTTTCCGCCGGCGACAGACCGGGGGAGCTCACGGTCCTGATCAACCCCGAGATCCGGGAGACCGCGGGGAGCGACATCGGCGAGGAGGGTTGCCTTTCGTTCCCGCAGATCACCCTGGAGATCGAGCGGCCGTGGCAGGCGTGGATCGAGCACCTCGACCTCGACGGCAAGCGGCACATGGTCTCCGTGGACGGATTGTTGGCCCGTGCGATGCTCCACGAGATCGAGCACCTCGACGGCCACACGTTCCTGCGCAACGTCTCGACCATCCGCCGCGAGATGGTGAAGCGCCGCATCCGCAAGTTGATCAAGGCCGGGGACTGGGTCTCCGCGGTCGCCCCGTGAGGGCGATCTTCCTCGGCACGCCTCCGTCCGCGGTTCCGACGCTCGATGCCTTGGTGCAAGCGGGCCACGCCGTCGCCCGGGTCGTCACGCGACCCGATCGTCCCGTGGGACGCTCGGGTGCCGCCAGGGCCCCGGCCGTCAAGGTGGCCGCGGAGCGGCTCGGAATCGAGGTCGAGCAACCCGAGAACATCCGCACGCCCGATTTCGCGCACTCTCTGCGGGCGACCGATCCCGATGTCCTGGTCGTCGTTGCCTACGGACGGATCCTGCCTCGGGCGGTCCTGGACGCCGCGCGCATCGCGCCGCTGAACGTCCACTTCTCGCTGCTCCCGCGCTACCGCGGGGCCGCGCCCGTTCAGTGGGCGCTGGTCGCGGGAGAGACCAGCACCGGCGTGACGACGATGCGGATGAGCGAGGGACTCGACGAGGGCGACGTGCTCCTCCAGGAAACGGTGCGCATCGAGCCGCAGGAGCACGCCCCCGCTCTGCTCGAACGGCTGTCCGGCGTCGGTGCGCGACTCTTGATCCGGACCCTGGACGGCCTGGCCCGCGGAACGCTCACCCCGCGGCCCCAGGACCCGAGCCGCGCGTCCTACGCCCCGATCCTCAAGCGCCAGGACGGCGTCGCGGACTTCGCCCGGGCCGCGCGCGAGATCGAGGGACGCGTCCGCGGCTTCGACCCTTGGCCCGGGGTCTGGGCTCGGCGCCGCGGAAGGCGCGTGCGGATCGTCGAGGCGCACGCCGTCCCGGGCGCGCTGGTGACGGAGCCGTCCGGCCGGGTGCTGGCGCTCGAGGACGGCACGCTTGGAATCGCGTGCGGAGGAGGGACCGTTCTGGCGGTCCGAGCGATCCGGCCCGAGGGACGCCGCGTGCTTTCCGCGCGGGATGCCGTCAACGGACGGCAGCTCCTGCCCGGGGACGATCTTGACGGCGGACGGTGAGGGCGCGCCGTCCGCGCGACAGCGCGCCTTCGAGATCCTGCAGCGCGTCGAGGAGAGCGACGCGTTCGCGAGCCCGCTGCTCGACTTCCACGAGGAGCGCCTCGACGACCCGCGCGACGCCGCCCTGCTTCACGACACGGTGCTCGGTGTCCTGCGGTGGCAGGCGCTGCTCGATCACGCCATCGGCCGCGTCGCGAGCCGCCCGCCGGCCGCGATGGACCCCCGGGTCCGGCGGGCTCTCCGGATCGGAGCGTACGCGCTCCTGTTCCAGGATCGCGTTCCGGCATTCGCCGCCGTCGATACCGCGGTCGATCTGATCAAGGGCCGCGCGCCGCGGTCGCGCGTGTCGTTCGTCAACGGCGTCTTGAGAGCGTTGGCCAGACGAGGCCGCGACGCGCTTCCCGGGGAGGCGACTCCCGGGGATGTCGCCGCGCTCGCGATCTGCCATTCCCACCCCGAATGGTGGGTGCGCGGAAAGCTGGCCCGTCTCGGGTGGGACCGGACCGTGGAGCTGCTGCGGGGCGACAACCGGCCCGCGGCGACCGTGCTGCGTCCCGATCTCAAGCGCGCGACGCCCCGCGAGCTCCAGGCCCGGTTGGCTGCCGAGGGCGTGCGAACCGAGCGTTGCGCGCTGGTCCGGGAAGCGCTGCGCGTGGTCGCGGGACCGTTCCGGCGCACGCGCGCGTTCCGCGAGGGCCGATTCTGGGTGCAGGACGAGGCTTCTCAGCTCGTGACCGACCTGCTCGGACGCGTTCTGCGCCTCCGGGTCCTCGACCTGTGCGCCGCACCGGGAATCAAGACCCTGAGACTCCGGGAGTCCCTGCCGGTGGGAGGCACGATCGTCGCCGTGGATCTCGACCCGAGGCGGCTGCGGAGGCTGCTCCAGAACGTGGCGCGTGTGGGAGCGACCGAGATCTTCGCGGTGGCGGCCGATGCGTCCGCGAGCCTCGTCCCGCTTCGAGGGCCGTTCGATCACGTGCTGGTCGACGCGCCGTGCAGCGGGACCGGGACGCTGCGCCGTCACCCGGAGATCCGCTGGCGACTTCGGCAACGCGATCTGCGGTCCCTCGCCGAGCGGCAGCTTCGCATTCTCGAGACCGCCGGCACGCTCGTCGGCTCCGGGGGAACCGTGCTCTACTCGGTGTGCTCGCTCGAGCCGGAGGAAGGCGAGGACGTCGTCGCCGCGTTCCTGGCGCGGCACCCCGATTTCGACGTCGTGGACGGCCGCGAGCGCGTCGGCCCGCCCGCGAGGGGCCGGGTCGCCGAGGACGGCGCGCTGCGGACCTCTCCCGCGGACGACATGGACGGCTTCTTCGGCGTCGTTCTCACCCGTAGGTAGAATGCCGGGGATGAAGCGGTGGCTCGGATGCAGCTTGCTCACGCTGGGATTCGTGGCCGGAACGGTCGCCGCGGCCGCGTGGAGCCTGATCTCCTACCACGCGCTGCTGCGCGAGACGATCCGGGTCGAGGCGGGATGGTCGCGCATGGAGAACATCTACCAGCACCGCCGCACCCTGGCCGTGTACCTCGCCGACAGCACGCGCGGCGAGATCGGCGACGCCCGGATCGAGCGCGCGCTTTCCGAGTCCGCCAACCGGGTTTCCCAGATCATCCTGTCTCCCGAGATTCTGTCCGATCCCGAGCGGCTCGAGGAGCTGATACGGCTCGACGCTGCGGTCGAGACCGCCAGCGCGGCCGTTCTCGGGAGTCTCGAGCGCGGGGGTGCGCGGGACTCCACCGCGATCGAGCTCGCGAAGCAGATCGGAGCGTCCGAGGGACGTCTCGCGGAGGAACGCGATCGCTTCAACCGCGCCGTGGATGCCTACAACCGTCTCATCTCCGGCTTTCCCCTGTCCGCGTTCGCGCGGGTCTACGGCTTTCGCCCCATGCCGCACCTCGAACCACCCTCGATCGCGCCGCCCGGGACGGAGGGCGGGGACGCAGAGCACGGGGTCGAGTGATTCCGCACGGTATCTCGTTGTCCGTCAAGACATTCGTGGCGGGTTCGCGAGATGCCGGCCCGACATCCCGCGCTCGGATCGGCGACGCCGGGGAGGAGAACCTATAATGCGGCGTCACGAGGAGCCGTGCAATGAGTCTTGCGGGACGGAAGTCGCTCAAGAACGTGGGCGCGAAGGTCGCGTGGATCGCCGGAGCGGGATTCCTGTTCGTCGTGGTGTTCACGATCTCGTTCTATCTCGCGGTGAAGATGGAGATGCGGTCCACGGAAGCCGTCGTTCCGGACCTGGTCGGCATGACCCGCGAGGACGCCGAGCGAGCCGCGGGGCCGGTCGGCCTGCGGATCGAGGTCGCCGACCAGCGCCACGATCCAACCCTGTCGAGCGGCCGGGTGCTGGCGCAGGAGCCGCCGGGCGGCTCCGACGTGCGCCGTGGCCGGCGGGTCAAGGTCGTGCTCAGCCTGGGAGGAAAGGTGTTCGAGGTGCCGGACTTGGTGGGCCGCCAGTCGCGAACGGTCGACATCGCGCTCCGCCGGGAGGGGTTTCTGCCGGGGGACGAGGTCGAGGTATTCGATGCGGTCGCGCCGCGGGGAACCGTGATCGCGCAGGTCCCGCCGCCCGGCAGTCCGTCGGTGACGGGCGAGCGGGTCCATCGCCTCGTCTCCCTCGGCCCACCCGACGTGGTGTGGGTCATGCCCGACCTCACCGACCACCCGCAGGGCTATGTGAAGCGATGGCTGGAGAAGTCGGGGTTCCGGCTCGGGCCGGTGCAGCAGGTGTCGGCCCCGGGAAGTCCGCCCGAGACCGTCGTCGGCCAGAGCCCACCCGCCGGACACCCGGTGCGCCCTCGAGACGTCGTCCAACTGCGGGTGGCCCGGTAGGACCGGGTCGCGCCGTCCGTTCGTGAGGAGACTCGACGTGTCGGCCGTTCTCGCACCCTCCATCCTGTCGGCCGACTTCGCACGCCTCGGCGAGCAGGTGCGGGAGGTCGAGGCCGGCGGGGCCGGATTGATCCACGTCGACGTGATGGACGGGCACTTCGTGCCGAACATCACGATCGGTCCCGCGGTGACCGCGGCGCTCAGCGCCGTGACGCAGCTACCGCTCGACTGCCACCTGATGATCGAGCAGCCGGACCGCTACATCGCCGACTTCGCCAAGGCGGGCGCCGAGATGATCACGGTCCACGTCGAGGTGCTCCCGCACCTGCACCGCACGCTGCAGCTGATCCGGGAGCACGGCATCAAGGCCGGCGTGGCGTTGAATCCGTCCACGCCGCTGTCCGCCCTTCGAGAGATACTCCCGGAGGTCGATCACGTCCTGCTCATGTCCGTCAATCCGGGCTTCGGGGGACAGAAGCTGATTCCGTCCGTGCTTCCCAAGATCCGCCGGTTGCGGGAGCGGATCGTCGAGCGCGGTCTGGACACGCGCATCGAGATCGACGGAGGCGTGACCCTGGACAACCTCGACGACGTCGCGGCGACCGGCGTCGACATCATCGTCGCGGGATCCGCCGTGTTCGGCGGAGATCCCCGCTCGGCGACGCACGAGATCGTCCGTCGTCTCGCGGAGCTGGCGGAGCATGCCGAGGGTCGTTGAGCCCCAGGGCGTCGAGGGACGAACCGTGACTCGCGTCCGCTACACGGAGACGGACCGCATGGGCGTGGCTCATCACACGCATTTTCTGGCGTGGTTCGAGCTGGGTCGGACGGAGCTGATGCGCGAGCGAGGCTGCGCCTACGGAGAGATCGAGGATCGCGAGGGGGTCTTCTTCCCGGTCATTCACGCGACGGCGGCGTATCGCGCGCCCGCCCGATACGACGAGCAGCTGTCGATCACGACCCGCGTCGTCTCGGTGGGGGGTGCGAGGATCGTGTTCGAATACGAGATCTCGAGGGACGCGGACGGTACGGTGCTCGCCACGGGCTCCACGGAGCACGCCGCGGTGGACGGGCGTGGGCGTCCGCGCAGGATGCCCGCCGGGCTCAGGCGGAAGCTGGAAGGCCTGGACGGGTGATCGTGGAACGCTCTCGCCGAATCGGGATCGCTTCCGTCGCGGTCCTGCTGGTCGGCGGTTGGGTGGCGTGCGCCAAGTCGAAGGGCGTCACCTCCGAGGACGACCGCGCGTTCCTCCCGGCGGAGGCGCTGTACCAGCGAGGGGTCGAGAAGCTGGCGGAGGACAACCTGCGGCGCGCGAAGGAGGATCTCGAGCGCATCCAGTTCACGCCCGAGAACCTCCAGATGTTGGAGCCGCTCGTCAAGCTGCGGCTGGCGGACGTCACGTTCTACAGGGGCGACGACCTGTCGCTGATCGATGCGCGCACGAAGTACCTCGACTTCGTCACCCTGCACGGCGACCATCCGCTGGCGCCGTACTCCCAGTTCCAGGCCGGCATCTGCTCCCTCAAGCAGGTCGGGTCGACGAACGAGGACCAGAGTCAGACGCACACCGCGCTGGCGGAGTTCCGCGAAGTGCTGCGGCGCTATCCCGCATCGAGCTACGCCTCCGCCGCGAAGGGGATCATCACCGAGGCCGAGGGCTACCTCGCGGATCACGAGTTCGCGGTCGGCCAGTTCTACCTCAAGAAAAAGGTCTACGGCGCCGCCGCCGCGCGGTTCCGCAACATCATCGATCGCTACCCGGGCTACGCCGACAAGGAGAAGGTGTACTTCGGCCTCGGCAAGGCGCTGGTTCTGGGCGAGAAGCCCGTCGAGGGCCGGCTCTATCTGGATCGCGTCGTGGACGACTATCCCGACGGCCCGTACGCCAAGGACGCGGCCAAGCTCCTGGCCCGCAGCGAATCCGAGGAGCTCCAGAAGCAGGCCAAGGAGGCCGAGGCCGAGCCCGAGGCGGACGCCGAGCCGGCCCCGGCGGGGTGAGGGTCGTTCGAGGCCGGATTTCGCCCCGTCGAATGGAGATGCGTCATTCGTGACCCCGCAGTCAGAACAGCCGCGACTGCTCCTCGGTGACCATGGGCGCGAGGGCGGGATAGGCTCGAACGAGCTCCGCGGGGGCGGGCGGACGGTCCTCGCCCAGCAGGTGCTTCATCTGGATCGCGTTCGCCAGCGCCTGTCCGCGGAAGTGGTTGTTCTGTACGACGAACAGCTCCTCGGACCTCCCCGCCAGCTCGCGGGCGACTCCCGCCAGCGCATCGAGCTCCGCGGTCGAATAGAGGTAGTCGTAGCGCGCGTCGCGTCCCGCGTCCTCCCGGAACCAGTCCGCGGCGTTCCGGCCGTGAAGGCGAAGGTAGCTCACCTCGGCGGTCACGCGCGGATCGGGTGCCGCCGTCCCGCGGAGCCGCGGCTGATCCACGACGCACAGTCCCACCCCGCGCTCGGCCAGAGGGGCCACGGCCTCTTCGCCGGCCCACGATGCGTGCCGCACCTCGATGACGGCGGGCCAGCCCCGCACGCGATCCAGCAACCGCAGGAGCCGGTCCACGGCCTCGGGGGCGTGATGGAAGCGCTGCGGGAACTGGATCAGGAGCGCTCCGAGCGAGCCCGACGCCCGCAAGGGCTCCAGGCCGCGCAGCGTCTCGGGTACCACCGTCGAGAGATCCGGCTGCGGGTCGTGGGTCCATGACCGGTGCGCCTTGGCCGTGAAGCGGAAGCCGGCGCGGCGCGCCGTGCGTCGCACCCACGACCCCGCCGTGCGCGGATCGACCGCGCGATAGAACGTGCTGTTGACTTCGAGGACGTCCACGAACGCACACAGGTAGCGGAGCCGGTCGAAGCCGGCGGGAGCCGACGCCGGGTAGACGGTTCCCTTCCAATCCCGGTAGTCCCAGCCCGCGACGCCGACCCGGATCACCCCATCTCGACCTCGCTCGCTGCACAGCATATCGAACGGCGTGGATCCCGGAGCGGTCCGAGGCTGTTTGCGGAGTCGAGGGAGTGTGAGAGACTGACCGTTCGGAGGGAGCCCGATGGGTTACATGGAGACGGCGAAGGACTTCTACCGCGAGGCGGCCAAGTCCCCGGATCGCGGTCTGTGCTGCACCACGACGCCGATGTGGCGGCTTCCGGGCCTCGTCGTTTCCGAAGCGATGCTGGAGCTGAACTACGGCTGCGGAACCACCGTGCATCCCCGGGACCTCGTCGATGCTCCGACCGTCGTGTACGTCGGGGTCGGCGGGGGGATGGAGCTGCTGCAGTTCGCCTATTTCTCGAGGAAGCCGGGCGGCGTGATCGGCGTCGATCCGGTCGCGGAGATGCGTGAGGCGGCCGCTCGGAACCTGGAGGAAGCCACGCGGTCGAATCCCTGGTTCCGCCGGGAGTTCGTCGACCTGCGGGAAGGTGACGCTCTGGAACTCGGTGTCGAGAGCGAGTCGGTCGATGTCGCCGCCCAGAACTGCCTGTTCAACATCTTCGAGGAGTCGGAGCTGCGGAGCGCTTTGAGCGAGACCTACAGGGTGCTGCGGCCCCGCGGGAAGTTCCTGCTGTCCGATCCCGTGGCCCCATACGCGTTGCCCGAGCGCCTGACGCGAGACGAGCGCTTGCGCGCCATGTGCCTGTCGGGGGCGATCACCTACGAACGCTACATCGAGGCGCTGGTCGACACGGGGTTCGGCACCATCGAGGTTCGCGCGCGACGGCCGTACCGGGTCATCGACCCGCAGCGTTACGGCGTCGACGAGCCGATCCTGCTGCACAGCATCGAGGTGGCGGCGATCAAGGACCCGGTTCCCGCGGACGGTCCCTGCGTGTTCACCGGCCGGGCCTGCGTGTACTTCGGCCCGCACGAGGTTCTGGACGACGGCGCGGGTCACGTGCTGCGCCGCGGCATGCCGCTGTCGGTGTGCGACAAGACCGCGCGGAGGCTGGAGTCCCTCGGGCGCGAGGACCTCGTGGTCACGCCGTCGACGTGGTTCTACGACGGCGGAGGCTGTTGCTAGCGATCGCCCTCGCGGCGAGCTGGGACATGGCGAAGCGCGTCTCCCGCAGCACTCTCGATCCCATCTTCCGGCCACGATCCGTGGCGGTCATCGGCGCCTCGCGCCGCAAGCAGACCATCGGCCACGAGATCCTGCGCAACATGATCGCGTTCGAGTTCGCGGGCACCGTCTACCCGGTGAACGCATCCGCGACGTCGGTGCTGTCCATGAGGAGCTACGCGCGGCTGAGCGACGTCCCGGGGCCCGTCGACCTCGCGATCGTCGTGGTGCCCCGCGCCGAGGTGTTGAAGCTCGTCCGGGAGAGCGGGCGCAAGGGCGTCAAGGGCCTGATCGTGATCACGGCGGGGTTCAAGGAGATCGGCAAGGAAGGCGCGGCGCTCGAGGCGCGGCTCAAGAAGGAGGTGCGGCGCTACGGGATGCGGATGGTCGGTCCCAACTGCATGGGCGTCGTCAACACCGAGCCCGACGTGAGGCTCAACGCGACCTTCGCGGCCGCCGTTCCGACGCGCGGCAACGTCGGCTTCGTGTCGCAGTCGGGCGCCCTCGGCGAGGCGATCCTCGCGGACGCGGCGCGCACCGGTCTGGGCGTGGCGATGTTCGTCTCCGTCGGGAACAAGACCGACGTGTCGGGCAACGATCTGCTCGAATACTGGGAGCACAATCCCGACGTCGACGCGATCCTGATGTACCTCGAGTCCTTCGGAAATCCCAGGAAGTTCACGCGCCTCGCGAGACGCGTGACGCGCAACAAGCCGATCATCACGGTCAAGGCGGGACGGACCGCCGCGGGAGCCCGCGCGGCGAGCTCGCACACCGGCTCGATCGTGGGTCTCGACATCGCGACCGAGTCCCTGCTCGAGCAGTGCGGCGTGCTCAGGGTTTCCTCCATGGCGGACATGTTCGTGCAGGCCGCGGCCCTGGCCAACCAGCCGATCCCGCGTGGAAACCGCGTCGCGATCGTCACCAACGCCGGCGGTCCCGGCATCCTGTGCACCGACGCCTGCATCGGCCGGGGGCTGAGCCTGGCGGAGCTGCGCGCCTCGACCCGCCGCGGCCTGGAGCGCGTCCTGCCTCCCGAGGCCTCGACGGCCAATCCCGTCGACATGATCGCGTCCGCGGATGCGGCGCGTTATCGCGCGACGCTGGAGCGGGTGAAGAGCGACCCCGGGGTCGACGGGATCATCGCGATCTTCGTGTCACCCATCATGATCGACGCCTTCGAGGTCGCGCGCGCCATCGCCGACTCGGCGGTGGGCGAAAAGCCGGTCCTGTCGGTGTTCATGGGCAAGCAGCGCTCCGAGGAGGGGCTCGAGGAGCTCCGAGCCCGGCGCGTGCCGGTCTACAGCTTCCCCGAGGAGGCGGCGTCGGCCATGGGCGCGATGGCGCGCTATCGCGCGCTCAGGGATGCCCCGATCGGGAAGGCGGTGCGCTTCCGAGCGCAGCGGGCCGCGGTTCGCCGGGTGGTTTCGCGGGCGCGCGCCGATCGTCGCGTCGAGCTGACGCCCGCGGAGGTCGACGACGTGCTTCGGGCCTACGGCTTTCCCGTCGTGCCCGCCCGCACCGTCGGCACCGCGGCCGAGGCGATCGCCGGCGCCATCGAGATCGGCTATCCGGTGGTTCTCAAGGCGGCGTCGAAGAAGTTCTCGCACAAGAGCGAGGTGCACGGCGTCAAGGTCGACCTTCGCAACGCCGACGAGGTCGGGCGCGCGTTCCGCGACATCAAGACGAGACTCGGCAGGCGAGACCCCGAGCTCGGTGTCACCGTGCAGAAGATGATCTCGGGGGGGCGCGAGGTGATCCTGGGCATGGCCCGTGACCCCAATTTCGGTCCGCTGATCCTGTTCGGCCTCGGTGGGATCTTCGTCGAGGTCATGCGCGACGTCGCCGTGAGGATCCATCCGCTGACCGACGTCGACGCGCGCGAGATGGTCAGGAAGATCAAGGGGTATCCGCTCCTGGCGGGAGTGAGGGGCGACCGGGCCGTCGACGTCGCGCGAATCGAGGAGGGTCTGCTGCGCCTGTCGCAGCTCGTTTCGGACTTCGAGGCGGATCTCGCCGAGATGGACATCAACCCGTTCATCGTGACCGACCGTCCGGGAGAGTCGTTCGTGGTCGACGCCCGCATCACCCTGACCTGACGAGGCGAGCCGTGGCGTGGTTGGCGGGGATCGAAGGCGTGCTCCTGGACGTCGACGGAACCCTGATCGACGGGGATCGCGCCGTGCCGGGCGCGGCCGAAGCGCTCGAGCGCTTGCGGCGCGCCGGGGTCCCGTTCCGGCTCACGACCAACACCACGCGGCGCCCCCGGCGCGAGATCGCGGCGGTGCTCCGGCGCGCGGGCCTGCGCGTCTCCGAGGGCGAGATCCTCGCACCCTCGACGCTGGCGCGACACCACATTCTCGAGTCGGGGCGCCCGCGTGCGGCGTTGCTCGTGCCCGCCGCCTGCCGCGTCGATTTCGAAGGGATCGACGAGGTCGAGGAGCGGCTCGATTGGGTCGTGGTCGGGGACCTCGGGCGCGAGTTCACCTGGGAGCGCCTCAATCGCGCCTTCGGCTGGATCCGCGGCGGCGCGGAGCTGCTGGCGCTGCACAAGAACCGATCGTGGCACGCGGGACCCGAGGTCGGGCTGATCCTCGACGCCGGTCCGTTCGTGGCGGCGCTGGAGTACGCCAGCGGTGCGGTCGCGCGGGTCGTGGGCAAGCCGTCCCCGGAGTTCTTCCGTCTCGCGCTGGCGGAAATCGACGTGGCCCCCTCGCGCGTGCTCGTCGTGGGCGACGACCCGGAGAACGATTGCGGCGGAGGGCAGGGCGTGGGGTGCCGCGGTGCCGTGGTTCGCACCGGCAAGTTCGACGCCGCGCTTCTCGCGCGGCGACCGACGGCACCGGACCTGATCCTCGACTCGGTGGCCGAGCTCGATCCGCCCGTCAAACCCTGAAGCCGCGGGAGTCGAGAATGCCGCGTGCGCGCGCGATCGCCCGTTGCTCGATCTGGCGGACCCATTCGCGCGTGCACTTCAACCGATCGGCGATCGCCTGCAGGCTCAGAGGCGGCGTTCCCCGGAGCCCGTAATGGGCCTCGAGGACGGCGCGCTCGCGGCTGCCCAGCAGGTCGAGGACGTCGTGCAGCACCTCGGCCGCCTGCTGATCCTGGACACGATCCTCGGGCATGGGCTCTTCCGACGCGATGCGGATCTCGACCGGGGTGCGCTCGTCGTCGCGCGCGAAGTCGCTGAACGACAGGATCCGGCGCCACAGCACGAGGTATCGGCGATCGCCCGTCCCGCGACCGGCGGACTCGGCCTCCGGGTCGTGCGGCAGCGGTGCCGACGCTTGGGCGCGATGACGGTTCAGTGCCGCCATGACGTACTTCCGGATCCACCACGTTGCGTAGGTGACGAATCGCGCTCCGCGGGCGGGGTCGAATCGTCGGGCCGCCTCCATGAGCCCGATGTTGCCCTCGCTGATGAGGTCTTCGATCGACGCGCCGCGGCCGGCGTAGTCGCGCGCGATCCGGACCACGAGCCGTAGATTCGATTGCACCAGCCCGTGGTGCGCGATCTCCTCGCCCTGCAGGCTGCGGGTCGCGAGGCGTCGCTCCCCGCTCGCCGTCAGCAGGGGAAAGCGCCGGATCTGACTCAGATAGCTCGACAGCGCGCCGCGGTAGCGGCCCTTGTGACGCGGAGGCTCAACGTCGGCCATCTCATTCCTCCTCGCAGCCGAACGTCTGACTGCCTCCAATCTACCAGCAACGGTCTTCGGCGATTGAAATAATTCTAAACTCCTCCAATCTCGACTCTTCTTGTGCGTGAGCCGATCCCGCCCCGACATCGAAGGGTCACAGCGCGAAGACCTGTCCCTCCTGCAGCACCGCGAAGCCGTTGCCCCGGACCCGGGCGGCCGCACTCGAAGCGGGGTCGAGGGCGGGGTTCGAGTGGTTCAGGTGAGTGAAGGACACCCGAAGGGCTCTCGTTCTCACCGCCGGCTCGAGGAGCTCCATGGTGGTCTCGATGGTCGGATGGCCGATCGCGGTGACGTCGCGCCCCGGCAGCTCCTCCGGCGAATAGAAGGTGCCGTCGAGAATCGCGACGTCGATACCGACGAGGCGCTCGGGCAAGGAGGGCTTCCAGGTCGACCAGCGGTCCGTGTCGGGGACGTAGAGCAACGATCGACGCGGTCCCTCGATGGCGAAGCCGACCGTGTCGGTGTACTCGTCGCGATGGGGCACGAGAAACGGCGTGATCCTCACGCCGTCCTCGAGGACGACCGCGGAATCGGGCTCGAGATCCCGGAGCCGGACGTTCTCGAGCCGCACGAGCTGATCCCACGGGGCGTTGTTCCGGAGAAAGTCCGTCATCCGCCGCGTGCCGAACAGGGGAAGGTCACGGGTGTGAACGGCCTCGAATCCGAAGAACGCCAACCCGAGGTAGTGGCCGAGATGCGCGTGGGTCAGGAACACCCCGTCGAGCGGTGCGCGGTCGACCCCGCCCGCGGACGCTCCGCCCGTTCCGCACGGATCCCGCAGCTGCTCGCGAATGTCCGGCGTCGCATCGACGAGATAGACCCGGCCCGACGCCGGAAGGCACAGCGCAAGGCTCGCGATGCGCCGGCGCCGGCTGGGATCGGTTCTCGCCGCCTCGCACCTCGCGCAAGCACAGGCCGCGTGCGGCAGGCCTCCGTCCTGCACGGTTCCGAGCACGCGAACGTAGGGGCCGGCGGTCGGCGCGCGGCCGCGGTCCGCGGCATCGTGGGGCGAATCCGCGAGTGCCGCTCCGGGCCTCTCGCCGGCGCAGCCCGCCGCCCCGAGCGCAACGATCGAAGCGATGGCGCCCGCCAGGAGCGTCGCGCCGGATCGAGGCTGCGTCACCGGGTTTGGGTCCTCCATGACGGAAGCACGCCGCAAGCGATGCTCGGCCCATGATAGGAGGGGTCGCCGTCCGAGGAAAGCTCTCGCCGCTCCGCGTCCGGGGCGTGTGATATCGTGCGGCGCCGGAGCAGGAGCCCGTCCGGGTCGGCCCTGCGGTACGGCACTCGACGTCGAGAGACTCCATGGCACGGCGAACCGGATTCACCGGCACGACGATCCTCACGGTCCGGCGAGACGACAGGGTGGCCATGGCCGGGGACGGCCAGGTCACCCTGGAGCGCGCCGTCATGAAGCACGGCGCCCGCAAGGTCCGGCGCGTCGGCGACGGTACCGTGCTCGCCGGCTTCGCCGGCGCCGCGGCCGACGCGTTCGCGCTCCTGACACGCTTCGAGGAGAAGCTCGGTGCCCACCCGGGGCAGCTCGAGCGTGCCGCCGTCGAGCTCGTCCGGGATTGGAGGACCGATCGCGTCCTGCGCCGTCTCGAGGCGATGCTCGTCGTCGCCGATGCCGCGCGGACCTTCCTCCTGTCGGGCTCGGGCGATCTGATCGAGCCCGACGACGGCGTGCTCGGCGTGGGGAGCGGAGGGGTGGCCGCGGTGGCCGCGGCGCGCGCGCTTGTCGCGCACACCGACCTGGACGCGCGCTCGGTCACCGAGGAGGCCCTGCGGATCGCGGCCGCGATCGATCTGTACACCAACGACCACCTCACCATCGAGGAGATCTGAGCGTGGTGTTCTACATGCCCGGCCGCATCGACGGCGAGGTTTCCTCGACTTCGGATCTCACCCCGCGGCAGATCGTGAGCGAGCTCGATCGCTTCGTCGTGGGTCAGGCCCGCGCCAAGAGAGCCGTGGCGGTGGCGCTCCGCAACCGCATGCGACGTCAGAAGCTCTCTCCGGAAGTCGCCGAGGAGGTCATTCCCAAGAACATCCTCATGATCGGGCCCACCGGGGTCGGCAAGACCGAGATCGCGCGCCGTCTGGCTCGGCTCGCGGGGTCGCCGTTTCTCAAGGTCGAGGCGTCGAAGTTCACCGAGGTCGGCTACGTCGGGCGGGACGTCGAGTCGATGGTCCGGGACATGGTGGATGTCGCGATCGAGATGGTCCGTCAGGAGCGCCGCAGACAGGTCAAGGCCCCCGCACAGCTCGCCGTCGCGCGGCGCCTTCTGGATCTGCTCCTCCCTCCGCGCCCCAAGGCGACGCGCAGCGCGGATCCGGCCGTCCAGGACAAGGAGAACTCGGACCGGGCGTCCTGGGAGCGCAGCCGCGAGACGCTGCGGAATCGCCTGGAGGCCGGCGAGATGGAAGAGCGAGTCGTCGAGATGGAGGTCACGAGCTCGTCCTCGGCGGCGTTCCGGATCTTCACTCCGGCCGGCATGGAAGAGCTCGACATGAACCTCAGGGACATGATGCCGGGACTGTTCCAGGGCAAGACCCGGACGCGCAGGCTGACGGTCGCCGAGGCGCGCGAGATGCTGCAGCGCGAGGAGGAGGACAAGCTCATCGATCCCGACCGCCTCGCCCAGGAGGCGATTCGATGCGTGGAGCAATCGGGCATCCTGTTCATCGACGAGATCGACAAGATCGCCGCGCCCGGAGGAGGGCACGGCCCCGACGTGTCCCGCGAAGGCGTGCAGCGCGATCTGCTCCCGATCGTCGAGGGCACCCTGGTGAACACCAAGCACGGCATGGTGCGCACCGACCACATCCTGTTCATCGCGGCGGGGGCATTCCACGTCTCCAAGCCGTCGGACCTGATCCCGGAGCTGCAGGGCAGGTTCCCGATTCGCGTGGAGCTGGACGCGCTGGGCCGGGACGAGCTGGTGAGGATCCTGACCGAGCCCGAGTGCTCGCTGGTTCGGCAGTACAGGGCGCTACTCGAAACGGAGGGGATCACGCTCGAGTTCGTCGAAGACGGCGTCCTCGCGGTCGCCGAGATCGCCGAGCAGGTCAATCGGCGCACCGAGAACATCGGCGCGCGCAGGCTGCACACCGTCATGGAGCACTTGCTCGAAGAGGTGTCGTTCGCCGGGTCCGAGCACCCCGACAAGCGCGTGGTCGTCGATCGGGCGTTCGTCAGCGACCGGCTGGCCGACGTCATCGACGACACCGATCTGTCCCGCTACATCCTGTAACCGGATGGCACGCTCGGGGCGCCGGATCGGACGGAGCGGCGGGGAGAATCCCCGGTGCCTCGCGGCCGTGGCGATCGCGCTGATCGTATCGACCGGCGCGGGGTGCGGAAAGAAGGGACTGCCGCGGCCTCCGGACCCGCGCGGCCCGCTCCCGCCGCGCGCGGTCGAGGTGCGGCAGATCGGGCCGGCCGTGGTGGCGGCCTTCGAGGTACCGGACCCGCGCGGCCCGAAGCCCGCGGAGGCGCCGGCTCGTGCCGAGCTGGTTCGCATCGGTTACCCTCCGGGGGTCGAAGCGCCTGCCGATCCCGATGCCTTTCGGCGTCGCGGGGTCGTCGTGGCGCTGCTGGAGGGGGGTCCGTTGCAGTCCGGCGCGCGCATGACCCTGGCCGATCCGACGTGGCAGGAGCTCTCGGGCGGTGGGGCGGGGTGGACGTTGCGCTACGCGATCCGGGTCCACGATCGCCGCGGTCGGCCGTCGCCGCTCGTGGTCTCGCCCGACCTCGTCCCCGTCGAGGTCCCGGCGCGGCCTCGGGACCTGTCGGCCGAGCCCACCTCGGACGGCATTCGCCTCGTGTGGACCGCGCCCTCGACGGAGGGGACGCACCGTTACGATGTCTACCGCGCCGGCGAGTCCGAGACGTTCGCGGAGCGGCCGCTCAACGGGCAGCCTCTCATCGCGCCCGAGTATCTCGACGGCGCGGTCGAGATCGGAAAGACCTATCGCTACGAGGTTCGCACCGTGGTCGGCGACCCGCCTCCCTATCGCGAGAGCGCGGGCGGGAACCAGGTCACCGTGGTCGCCGAGGATCGCTTCCCGCCCGCGGCCCCGGTGGGATTCGTCGCGGTTCAAGAGGGTCCGGCCGTGCGGCTGTTCTGGGATCCGGGTCCGGAACGCGACGTCTCGGGTTATCGTGTCTATCGCCGTGTCCATTCGTCCTCGTGGGAACGCATCGGACCGAATCCGGTCGTCCAGCCGCTGTACCTGGACACTGCGGTGAGCCCGGGTGAGCGGCTGACCTACCGCGTCACGGCGGTGGATCGAGCCAACCCGCCGAACGAGAGCCCACCCTCGGACACGGTGGAGCTCGTCGTGGCCGAGGAGGCGCAGGACCCCGTCCGCGAACAGGAAAGGAGCGAGCCCTGAGGATCGCCAAGCTCTCGGGGGCGGGGAACGACTTCGTCGTTCTGGGCCCGGACGAGGCTGCAGCACTCGGCGATCGGCTCGAAAGCTGGGTGCGGCGCGTCTGCCGTCGGGGGCTGTCCGTCGGAGCGGACGGCGTCGTGGTCGTGGCGCCGTCGGGGGAGCGCCGCGTGCGGGTGCGGTTCTTGAACCCCGACGGCGGCGAAGCGTTCTGCGGGAACGGCAGCCGCTGCGCGGCGCGGTTCGCGGTCCTGCGCGGATGGGCGGGGAGCGGCGCGTTTCTCCTCGAGACGCGCGTCGGCGAGGTCGAAGCGACGGTCGAGGGCCCGGCGGTGCGGCTGGTTCTTCCCCCTCCGAGGGACCTGGGAGTCGCGGTGCTCGAGATCGAGGGCGCGAGAATCGAGGGACGGAGCATCGACTCCGGGGTTCCGCACTTCGTGGTGCGGGTCGAGGACGTATCGAGCGCGCCGCTCGAGCGCTGGGGCCCGATTCTGCGAGGCCACCGCCGGTTCGGTGCCGAGGGCACGAATGTCGACGTCGTCTCGGTCGGCGAGGGCTCGGTACGGGTCCGCACCTGGGAGCGAGGCGTCGAGGGCGAAACGCTGTCGTGCGGCACCGGAGCCGTCGCCGCCGCTCATGCCGCCCGCATCGCAGGAACCGGGGAGCGCGTCCGCGTCATGCCGGCCAGCGGGGTCGCGTTGACCGTCACCCTGCCCGGACCTCCGCACGCTCCACACAGCGCCGTTCTGGAGGGCGACGCGCGCATGGTGTTCGAAGGCACGCTGGCGCCCGAGGGCACCGAGGGGTTTCCCGATTGACCACGCACCGTCCGGGCCGGGTGAGGACCATCGTGGAATGGGTGGTGGGCCTGACCTTCATCGGGATCGGCGTGCTCGGCGCATTCGTTCCCGTCCTGCAGGGTTGGGTGTTCGTCCTGGCGGGGCTCGCGATCCTGAGCCGGCACAGCCGCTGGGCGCACTGGATTCTCGAGCGTCTCAAGGTCTGGGGGCGCGCGGTGCGGACCAAGGTGCGCGCGTGGCGCTCGGGCGCCGTCCGCCGGGACGGGTCGGGGTGACGCCTCAGAGGGTCGTCAGGAGAGCCGGGTCTCCTCCCGCCAGCACCTGCACGTAGGCGTCGTCGAGCAACACCAGTCCGTCGTCCCCGAGATCGGGAAACCGGCGCAGAAACGACTCCTTCCCCTTCTCGAGGTGATCGCGGAGACGACGGCCGAGATCCCGGTGGCGCCGGCCCAGCATCACGGCCTCTTCGTTGTACAGCCGGATGTCCGTGGCCACCAGGCGGGCGAACGTGCGGGCCTCTCGCTGCCGCGCGTACTCGGCCTCCTCGAGCGGGTCGACGGCGGGCGCGAGCCCGACTTCGACCGGCGCCTTCTCGACGACGGGCTCTTCCGAGGGCGGGCGGTCCGACGCGGGAGAACCCGAGGCGGCTGCCGCGCGGTACTTCCGCCAGGCGAGATCGACCTCGAGGCGCAGGCGAGCCACGGCGGTGATGATCCCGAGGACTGCGAGGTCCACGCCGGGATCGGTCCCGGATCGCTCCGCGAGCAGCACCGCGAGGGTGCGCGATCCGATGCGAACCGGCAGCGCCCAGGCCTCGGCGGCGGGTGGCTGGCCGAAGTCGGGGCCGTCCTGGCCGGCGGCGCGCGCCACAGGCTCGCCCGAGTGAAGCGTCCGGGCCAGCCACGTCTCCTCGCTCGCGACGCCGAGCTCGCGCAACCGCGATGCGGCCTCGGCCGGGTACCCGCGGCACCCCCAGCCTCGCAACGAGCCGTCGCGCCACAGCAGGACCGCGATGCGCGGCGCGCCGAGGGCTCCGCACTCGAGGAGCAGGTGGAAGATCTCCTGCGGTTTCGTCGCGCGGGCAAGAGCGGCGACGCCGGATTCCAGGGCGTGCAGATCGAGGTCCGGGGTCTCCACGCGCCGGAGTGTAAGCCAGTCGGACCGGCTTGGGAACCCCGCGCGCCCGGACAGGCTCCAGGGTTCAGGAAGGTTTCGATCCGCGGAACCGGCGCAGCGCCGGATCGCCGAGCAACGGGACGAGCTCCTCGTAGCCCTGCAACAGGCGCTCGACCTCCAGGGACAGCTCGAGCGCCGCCGCCAGATGGTCGATGGCGGCGGATGCGTCGCCGAGCCGCGCCAGCACGGACGCGTGGTTCAAGTGGTAGGTCGCCTCCTCCGGGCGCATCGCCACGGCGCGCTCGTAGGCTCTCGCGGCCGCTTCCAGGTCACCGCCTTCGTCCAGGACGTTGCCGAGGTTGTTCCACGCTTCCCCCATTCCCGGATCGAGCTCGAGAGCTCGGCGGTAGGCCGTCACCGCGGCATCGAACTCGCCGCGGCACTCCTCGGCGCTGCCGAGGTTGAACCATGCCTCGTGAGCTTCGAGCCCCCTGCCGGTGGCGCGTCCGGCGGCCGGCGGTGCCGCGTCCGGGGGATCGGACCGGGGCGTGCTCCCGGTTTCGGTGACCCGTCGAGCTCGAGCGCCTTGTCCCACGCCGCCAGGGCACCCTGCAGATCCCCGGCAGCGAACCGCGAACGACCCTCCTCGAGCACCAACAGCGCGTCCTCGCCGCGGCGGGGAGCCGTCGTCGGTCGCTCCGGAACTCGCCTCGGTATCCGCAATGGGCCGCGCGCGCGGCGGCGACGGAGGCCGGGTCCCGGACGGCCACCCGGATCCGCAGGACTCAATCGACCCCCGCCGTGACGGCGATTCCCGGCCGTCGTCGGGGAGCGCTCGCTTGGGCTCCGCAACCGCCCGAAGGGGGCGGGCCGCAACAGGTGCGCGAACCAATCTCTGCCGTGTAGCACTCCCCCAGGGCTCGGTCAACGAAATTCTGTGAATGAATCGCCCCGATCCGCGGCAATCACCTGGAGGAATCCCCGTTGCCCGTCGGGGCGGCCCTCGGGCTCGAGGGGTGACCCCGGGACCGTGCGGCACATCGGGGCTAATATAGGGGGCTCGACTCGATTCGCCCGAGGTCGCGATGTACTTCCGCCAGACGCTGGCATCCGAGATCGAGATCCGGGGAGTCGGCGTTCACAGCGGCACCGAGGTCCGCGCGATGCTGAAGCCGGGGGCGGCGGGCAGCGGGGTAGTGTTCGTCCGGACCGACGCCGGCGGGGTCGAGATCCCTGCGAGCGTCGACAACATCGGACCCAGCTTCTACGCGACGGTGCTCGAGCGCGACGGCGTCAGCGTAAGCACCATCGAGCACCTCATGGCCACGCTGTACGCGCTCCAGATCGACGACATTAGAGTCGAGCTCGACGGTCCGGAGGTCCCGATCCTGGACGGTTCGTCGCGACCGTTCGTGGAGGCCGTGCTCGAGGCGGGGATCGAGCCGCTGCCCATGGCGCGGCAGTACATCACCGTCGTGCGGCCGATCGTCGTGTCGCAGGACGAGAAGCGCATCGCGGTCTATCCGTGCCGCGAGTACCGCGTGACCTACGCGATCGACTTCGATCATCCCTTGCTGGAATACCAGGAGCTCACCGCGAGCCTGTGGAGTCGCGATGCGTTCGTGGAGAAGCTGGCTCCGGCGCGGACGTTCACCTTCGAGCACGAGGTCGAGGCACTCCGGCGCTCGGGGCTGGCGCGCGGCGGCTCCCTGGAGAACGCGGTCGTCATCTCCAAGAACGGGATCTTGAACCCGGAGCTCCGCTTCCCCGACGAGTTCGTCCGTCACAAGATGCTCGACCTCACCGGGGACCTCGCGCTGATCGGCTACCCGCTGCGCGGACACGTCGTGGCGTACCGTGCCGGGCACGACCTGCATTCGCGGCTCGCGCGGCGCATCCTGGATGCCGAGGATTGCTGGTACCTCACCACGTGGACCGAGGGTCCGGCGGCCGGCGCCGCCGCACCCAACGAGGCTTCGGGTTGACCCGTGACCGCCATGCGAGCCGGGCTCGCCGCGCGGCGTGTTGGCTGATGGTCGTTCCGGGACTCGCGTTGAGCGCCGCGCTTCCGGCGCGGGCCGAATCGACTCGTCCGGCCATCGAAGGACTGCGGCTCGAGCACGACGATGCGGGCATCCGAGTCTCGTTTCGTCTGACGGGCGCGTTCAACGAAGACGTGCTGGAGCGCGTCCACTCCGGGGTTCGACTCAGCTTCGAGCACCGGGTCGTGCTGCTCGGCAAGCGCGTGGCTCCGCTGCTCCCGCGAGTCACCCTCGCGCGCACCGTCGTCGTGACGACCGTGCAGTACGACTCCCTGACCCAGCGTTACGACCTCGAGCGTCGAACCCTCGCCAAGGGCTGGCCGGAGAACGACGCGCCTCCCGATCGTGTCGAGCAACGCGCCACGAAGTCGCGCGACGAGATGGAGTCGTGGATGGGCGACCTCGTGAGCGTCCCGCTTCCGGATCCCCGCGAGCGGGACGACCCGCACAAGATCAGGGTGCGCACCGACCTCGGGATGCGGTTCATCCTGATGTTCCTGCCGTGGCCGAACACGGCGACCGCCGAGGATTGGCTGCCGCCCGGAGCCGGGTCCCCCGAATGAGAACGCCGCAGGAGCCGCCGCCATCGTGATCCCTCGATATCGCAGCACGGCGCGCTGGGCGACGCTGGCCGTGGTCCTCGTGGGCACCACCGTGGGGATCTTCCTGTTCGTCCGCTATCTCTCGGAGGTCGGCGCCGACGTCGTCGTCAACCGCTTTCTCATCGTGCTGCTCTCCGGCGCGATCGTCCTGCTCGTCCTCGGGCTGGCGGGCGTGCTGATCCGGAACCTGGTCCGGCTCATCATGGACCGCAAGCGCGGCATTCTCGGCTCGAGGCTGCGCACCAAGCTCGTGTTCTTCTTCTTGGTCCTGGTCCTGCCCCCCGCCCTGGTCCTGTTCTACGGCTCGGCCACGATCATCAAGATGACGGTGGATGCGGTCCTCAAGACGCCGGTCGACGACGTGGCCCGGGAGGCTCAGGCGGTGGTCCAGGAGTGGACCGACGACATCCAGGCCGACTCGTTGTGGGAAGCGGAGCACATCGCCGACGATCTGCGCCGTCAGGGTTTCCTGCGGGAGGAGCGGCGCGCCGTCCTGCAGGCGTTCGTCGAGGGATGGCGCGAGAGGGAGGAGATCGACGTCGTCGTCGTGACGGACGGCTCGGAGATCCTGGCCCGGGCCCAGAACGACCGTCTGAGCGACTCCGTCGCGGAGGGGACGCAGACGCTGCTTGCCGGCACGCTCGCCGAAGTCGCGGAGGGCGGCACCGCCGTCACGCGCCTCGACTATCTCCTCGACGGGCTGGTGGTGTGCGCCGCCGCTCCGGTGCGCGGAGCTCCGGGAGCGGAGGACCGCTCCGCAACCCTCGGCGTCGTCGGCGTGGCCGCCTATCTTCCGCCGGGGATCGCGGGACGCCTGGAGCGGATCTCTCGCTCCACCGAGGCCTACCGCCGGTTCCGCAACCAGCGCAAGGAACTGATCGCGCTCTACCTGTCGCTCATCGCGCTGATCTTCCTCGTCACGGTATTCGGCGCCACCTGGATGGGGTTCTACCTCTCGCGCCGAATCACCGAGCCGGTTCAGGAGCTGGCGGACGCCGCGCGTGAGATCGCGAGCGGAAACCTCGACGTCAGGGTTCGTGCGGAGGTCGGGGACGAGGTCGGAACGCTCGTCGATGCGTTCAACGAGATGGCGGCGCAGCTCCAGGAGAGCCAGGAAGTGATCACGCGCTCGACGGCGGAGCTGCGCGAGTCGAACCGTGCCGTCGACGAGCGCCGGCGCTATATCGAGACGCTGCTCGCGAACCTCAGAACCGGCGTGCTGTCGATCGACCGCGACGGGAGGGTCACGACCGTGAATCCGGCGGTCGAGGCGTTGCTGGGAGAGCGCGTCGAGCCGGGGGACGACGTCCGAGACAAGCTCGGCGCCAAGGGCCTGGAACCGCTGCGCGACCTTCTCGTCGAGGGCATCGAGAGCGGAGCCGTGGACATCCGGCACAATCTCGCACTGAGCCGGCGCGGCGAGACGCTCAGCGTTTCCGTCCAGATCTCCCGGCTCCGCGGCCGGGGCGCCGAGAATCTCGGGACGCTGGTGATGGTCGAGGACTTGACCGATCTGATGCGCGCCCAGCGGGCCGCGGCGTGGCAGGAGGTGGCGCGCCGGATCGCGCACGAGATCAAGAATCCCCTCACGCCGATCCAGCTCGCCGCGCAGCGCCTGCGGAAGAAGTTCCAGACCAATGCCTCCGATCTCGGCGAGATCGTCTCCGAAGCCACCGCATCCATAGAGAAGCAGGTCGGCGCGCTGAAGATGCTGGTGGACGAGTTCTCGAGATACGCCCGGATGCCGGAAGTGTCGCCGGAGCCGGTCGACATCCGGCAGGTGATCGACTCCGCCATCGCCCTGTACCGCGGCCACCCGGGGGTTCGCTGGGAAATCCGGACGGATACCGAGATCGGGAAGGTCAAGGTCGATCCCGAGCAGATGCAGCGCGTGCTCATCAACCTGATCGAGAACGCGCTGGCGGCCATGGGAGACGGAGGCACGCTGCGGATCACCACGCGCTCCCACGCCGGGCCCGGGTCGCTCAGGATCGAGGTTTCCGACACCGGACCGGGCATCCCGCCGAGCGACCGCGACAAGATGTTCGTGCCGTACTTCTCGACCAAGAGGCGCGGCACCGGTCTCGGCCTGGCCATCGTCCACCGCGTGGTCAGCGACCACAAGGGCTCGATTCGTGTCGAGGACAACGAGCCCCACGGGGCGCGTTTCGTGATCGAGATCCCGGCGTGACCGCCGGCGTCCGAGGACACGGCGGAATTCAGGAGAGGCCATGACTGCCGAGAACATCCTGGTCATCGACGACGAACCGGGGGTGCGCGAAGCGCTCGAGGACATCCTCACGGACGAGGGCTTCATCGTGGCGACCGCGGCTTCGGGCGAGGAGGGCCTCGAGGCCCTCGAGGTCAACAAGTTCGACGCGGTCCTGCTCGACGTCTGGCTGCCGGGCATCGACGGCCTCGAGACGCTGATCCGCATTCGACAGCACGACGTCGATTCGGAGGTCGTGATGATCTCCGGTCACGGAACGATCGAGACCGCCGTTCGGGCGACCAAGCTCGGCGCCTTCGATTTCGTCGAGAAACCGCTGTCTCTGGAACGAACGCTCCTGGTCCTGCGCAACGCCTTGCGCCAGCGGCGGCTCGAGAAGCGCAACCGGCGCCTGCTCGAGCAGCTCAGCCGGGACACCGAGATCCTCGGCCACAGCGCCGCGGCGCAGCGCCTGCGCGCCGAGGTCGCCGCCGCGGCCACGAGCGACGCTCCGGTCTTGATCTGCGGCGAACGGGGAAGCGGGCGCGAGACCGTGGCGCGTCGGATCCACAGCACCGGTCCGAGTGCGGGGGAGGCGTTCGTCGACCTCCCGTGCGGCGCCCTCGACGCCGAGGCGGCCGCCGCGGCGCTGTTCGGCTCGGCCGGGCAGCCGAGTCGCTTGCAGCTCGCCGAGGGCGGCGTTCTGTTCCTCGACGACGTCGAGAGCATGGCGCCGTCACTGCAGAACCGGCTCGCCGCGACCCTCGACGTGCGCAACGAGGCCGTCCCCAACGTGCGGCTGCTGGCCAGCGCGGGCGCCCGGCCCGTGCTCGAGCCGCCGTTGCGCCAGTGGCTCGAGGTCGTGCGGATCGACGTGCCGGCGCTTCGCGAGCGGCGCGAGGACATTCCTCTGATGGCCGGGCGCTTCATGCGGGAGCTGTCGCGCGAATACGGGCGCGAGGAGAAGCGGCTGGCGCCTCGGGCGCTGGCCGCGATGCAGGCCCACGACTGGTCGGGCAACGTCCGGGAGCTGCGCAACCTGATCGAGCGACTGCTGCTGCTCGCGCCGTCCCAGACGGTGGACGTGGGCGACCTCCCCGCCGAGCTCGGAGGGACGCCGGGTCCTGCGGAAGATCTCTATCGCGAGTTCGAATCGCTGGCGGCGGGCGTGGAGGCTTTCGAGCGCTACTACATCCGGCGCGTGCTGGCCGAGGAGCGCGGGGGTCTCCCCGAAGCGGCGACGCGGCTCGGCGTGCCGGAGGCGTCGCTCAAGAGCCGCATCAAGGCGCTCGGAATCGCGTGAATGCCCGAGGCCCCGCCCGCGGCGAGCACCGCGAGCGCGAACAGGGTCGCGAGCGCGAGCACGGCCGACAGCAGGACCGACGGAGCCGACACCACGCCGAGATGCCACTCCGGGAGTGCCGCCTCGAGACCCGACCCCGCGCGGGCCAGCACGAACACGACGAACCTCACGATGCCGCCGAGGACGTCGTCCGGCGATTCGAAGCCCTCGAACGTGAGGCGCGGCAGGCCGAGCAGCGTGCCTCCCGCGGAGGTCGAGCCCGCGAGCCGCAAGAGCGCTCCGGAGCCGAGAACGGCGAGCGCACCGAGTCCGGCGATCGCCAGCCCCCGGCGCCGCGCGCGGACCGCGGAGGTCGCCGGCGCCTCCGCGGGCAGCGCGTCCATCACGCGTCTCGCGAAGTCGGCGTCCACCGGGAGCGGATCTTCGATCGACTCGAGCATCTTCGCCAGCCGCTTCTCTCGTGCCACCACGATCCGGCAGGCGGTGCAGCTCGGGATATGGCGCGCGAGATGCAACGTATCCGCCGGCGAGACCTCGGCCTCGGTCAAGCGCTGAAGGAGTCGTCGGATGGCGCTGCAACGAGCCATCTCAGGACTCCGCGTCCAGCACGTCGGCCAGCGCCTTCTTGAGGATCTCCCGCGCGCGGAAGATCCGGTTCTTGACGGTGCCGACCGGCAGGCCCGTGGCCCTCGCGATCTCGTCGTACCGCAGGAAGTGGCGATGCCTGAGGAGAATGAGGTGGCGATAGTTGCGCGGCAGGGTCTCGATGGCATCCTCGAGCCGACCTTGGAGCTCCCGCAGGCGCAACACCGCCAGAGGATCGGGACCCGAGCCGGGAAACACCTGATCCGCGGGCGGCTCCGACACGTCCATGGCGGGCACGGTCATGGGGCACGTGCGAGGCTGCCTCTTCCTGCGGTAGTCGATGGCGCAGTTGGACGCGATGCGGTACAGCCAGGTCGTGAAGCGATAGCGCGGGTCGAAGGATCCCATCGAGGTGTACACCTTGATGAACACCTCCTGCGCGAGATCATGGGAGCCTTCCCGCAGTCGGGTCAGACGATACAGGTGGTTCACCAGCGGACGCTGATGTCGTCGCACGAGCTGCGCGAAGGAGTCGCGATCACCGGCCAGCGTGCGGGCTACGAGGTCCTCGTCGGAGCTGGCTCCCGCGGCGCGCGTCGCGTCGCGCGACGCCCGGATCGTGGGTTTGCCCATGAGCTGGTCCACCGAGAGCCCCCCGCGAGCGGCCGTCAGCATGTATTACGCATGGAAGCCCGAAGGGTTTAGCATGCCGGGAGCCCTTTCGCCCGCCGCCCCCGTGCGCCGCGGACGGGCGCTGTGCGATTGACACGCGCCGCGGCCACCGTGCTAGGATTAAGTCCGCTCGAATCAACGACCTAGGGGAGGGGCAACGCAGCGCTTGCCCGCCCGCGAGGAGCGACGTGGGGGTTTCCGGGCTCGCCGATCGCACCGAACGGCGGCTGCTGGCGTTGCTGGCCGAGGACCGGCCGGATCGGCGAACCTTCCCGGATCGGCTCCGGAAGATCGGAGCGCTGCAGGGGGTCCCGGCTTTCAGCGCCGCGATGCAGCTTCTGGCCCAGCTCCGACTCTCGGACACCGTCGCCGAGCGCGTGTTGTCCAAGATCCTCGAGCACCGCGAGCGCCTGACGCGCGCCCTGGGTCGCGACCCGGGGCTGCGGGTCTCGGCGGCGGACTACCTTCACAACGTGGAGCAGCGACTGACGAATCCCATGATCATCGAGCGCTCGCAATTCGAAGAGACCGAGCGCTCGGCCGTCACCGATCCCCTCACGGGGCTCTACAATCGCCGGTTCTTCGCGTCGACCTTCGAGCGTGAGGTCCGGAGGGGACGCCGTTACGGCATGACGCTGTCCCTCATCATGCTCGACCTCGACGGCTTCAAGGAGGTCAACGACGAGTACGGCCACCTGTTCGGCGATCTGGTCCTGAGGCGGGTCGCCAAGCTCGTGAGGCGGGCGATCCGCGAGTCCGACACGCCGTGCCGCTATGGCGGGGAGGAGTTCGCGGTCATACTGCCGGAGACCGACCGCCTGGGTGCCTACGCCGTTGCGGAGCGGGTCCGGCGCCGTGTCGTCCGCTCGTTCGCGGAGCGGACCACGGGGGGCCGCGGGGTCGCGATGACGGTCTCGGGAGGCATCGCGTCTTTCCCGGAGGACGGTGAGGTGCTCGAAGACCTGGTGCACCGCGCGGACGAATCGCTCTATCGTGCCAAGGCGCTCGGGAAGGACCGGATCGCGCTGCACCCTTCCGAACGTCGCGGGGAGGTGCGTTACCCGGCACGGGCTTCGGCGCACCTCGAGGTCGGGGCGGTCTCGGGGTCGGAGTGGCTGCCGGTCCTGGCGCTGAACCTCAGCCGGACCGGCGCCCTCGTCGCGACACCGGCGCCGTTCCGTCCCCTGGAGGCGGTGCGCGTCGCCCTCACCGCCGGCGGGCGCGAGGACGGGCGCCGTCGCTGGCTGGTCCAGGGGCGCATCGTCCGCGTCCAACCGCGACCGGCGGAGGGTCACCACATCGGAATCGCGTTCGACCAGCCGCTGCCGGAAAGCTGTCTGCGGTCCCAGACCCGGGCGGCGGGGACCGCGCGGGACGCCGTCTCGGGGAGCACCCGGTGATCACGCGCGAGCAGGCCGATCGGCTGCGCGACGAGCTGTTGGCCGTGCTCGACGAGGACGCTCACAATACCGACCGCCTTCTGGCGCGTCTGGACTCCATCTCGTCGGAGACCGGCATCGGTGCCCACGGTGCCCTGCTGTTGATCCTCTCCAGGTTGTCGTTCGAGGACGGCGAGGCGCGCGGCCACTGGACTCGCATCCTCGCGCACCGCGAGTCCATGGCGGCCGCCCTCGGCCGAGACGTCGGCGTGCGCGTCGCGATGTTCGACTACTTCATCAACGTCAATCGGCGGCTGGTCCAGCCGACACTGATGGACCTCGAGATGTTCCACACCGGAGAGCAGGGGATCCGCGGCGATGCCCTCACGGGTCTGGCCGACGACCGCCGCTTTCGAGCCGCGGTGCAGTCCGAGACGCGGCGCGCGCGGCGCTACGACCAGCGCGTCGCGGTCGTCCTGTTCGACCTCGACGACTTCGGTGCGCTGAACAAGCGCGTCGGCGAGCTGGTGGCGGACCGCATCCTCAGGGAAACCGCGATCCTGCTGCGCAACAGGATCCGGGACATCGACATCGCCGCCCGGCCCGGCGAGGACGAGCTCGCCCTCGTGCTTCCGGAGACCGGGCGCAATGGCGCCCTGCTGGTCGCGGAACGATTTCGCCGTCAGATCGAGGAGCACTACTCTCGTCGCGAGGTGTCGGGACGCCCCGTGAACCTGACGGTGTCGGGTGGCGTCGCGTGCTACCCGGAGGACGCCACCGCGCCCGAGGTGCTCGTCGAGCACGCCGCCCAGGCGCTGTATCGCGCCAAGGCGGCCAGGAAGAACCTCGTCGCGGTCTTCCAGCCCGAGCGCCGGCGGTATCTGAGGTTCGACCTCGAGCCCGGACGATTCGAGGTCGAGATCCTCGCTCCCAAGGAGCTCGGGCGCGCGCGGTTCCGGAACCTCAGCCGCAACGGCATCGTGTTCTCGAGTCCCGAGCCGCTCGAGGTCGGGGAGGACATCGAGGTCCGCCTCGTGGACGGCGAGCCCGACGGCACGCGCCCGCTCCGGATTCGCGGCCGGGTCGTGCGCCTGGAGGAGATTCCCGAGGCCGACCGCGAGGCGCGGCCCGCCGGCTCCGAACCGGAGGTCGCGGACCGCTACGAGGTCGGCGTGGCCTTCGATCTCGGGGAGACCGAAAGCGAGCTCGATCTCCTCGATTTCCTCGAGCAGGCCCGGGCCGGCAAGCTCGCCTGAGCGGGTTTCCTCGTGCGACGCCTCATGGCCCTCGACACATCGACGTGGTGGGGCGGGGTCGCCCTCGTCGAGCATTCGGACGGCGACGCGACGCCGCAGGTCGTCTCGGAGATCGGCTTGCGTGCGAGCGAGTCGCATGCCGGTCGCCTGCTGAGTCTCTTCGACCTGCTGCTCTCGAGCGCGGACTGGCCGAAGTCGAGCGTCGATGCCTATGCCGCGACCCGGGGCCCCGGGTCGTTCACGGGGTTGCGGGTCGGGCTCGGTACGATTCGCGGGCTGTCCCTCGCCTCCGGGCGGCCGTGCTTCGGCGTCGGCACCCTCGACGCGCTGGCCGATGCCTTCGGTCCTGCGCACGCCGATCGGATCCCGCTCCTCGATGCCGGGCGCGACGAGGTCTACGGTGCGCGCTTCGATCCGTGTCAAGCTCCGCCGCGGGCGAGAACCGCGGCTTGGCTGGGTCCCCCGGAGATGGCGCTCGAAGGCGGCATGCCGGCGGTGATCTTCGGATCGGGCGCGGAGCTGCACCGCGAGCGCCTGCGTGCCGCGGGATGGGTGGGCGTCGTTCCGCGCGCGCCCACCTCGGTCGCGGCGGCGGTGGGGCGCCTCGCAGCCGTTCTCCTCGCCGCCGGCGCCCCCTCCGGAGACGGGATGTCACCCCTGTACCTGAGGCCGCCGGATGCCGAAGCTCATCGACGAAAGACCTGAGCCCCGGGACTTCGCGATCGACGGCATGACCGAGGGAGACCTCGAGCAGGTGCTCGCCATCGAGCGCGAGGCGTTCACCGCTCCCTGGAGTCGCGCGAGCTTCCGCTACGAGCTCGGGAACCCGAGAGCCGGCAACCGGGTCGTGCGCCGCGGCGCCGAGGTCTTGGGCTACGTCTGCGTGTGGGCGATCGCCGGGGAGCTCAAGATCAACAACGTCGCCGTGCGCGCGGACGTCCGCGGCAACGGCCTGGGCGCGGCTCTCCTCGAGGCGGCGATCGAGTTCGGACGCGCGCGAGGCTGCTTCGAGGCGACGCTCGAAGTGCGTCCTTCGAACCGCGCCGCCGCGGCCCTGTACCGCCGTTTCGGCTTCCGGGCGGTGGGACGGCGCAAGGCCTACTACCAGGAGACGGGCGAGGACGCGATCCTGATGCTCAAGGAGCTCGACGGCTAGCCGATCGCCAAGGCGCGCCCGCGGGTCGGTTTCCGGCCCACCCGTCCCCGTTGCACTCCGGGATGGTATCGTTCGCTCGAGGTGCGCGCACGTCCATGAGGATTCCGATCGCCGGGGAATCGACGCCGTTCGTGGCGGTCCTGGCCGTGCTGGCCGTCGTCGCCGCCGCGTGGGAGCCCTGGGCGAGCGCGCTTCCCGTGGCGCTCCTGGGGTTCGTGCTGTGGTTCTTCCGGGACCCCGAGCGCGCGACCGAAGCTCCGCCGGGGAGCGCGCTGTCGCCGGCCGACGGCCGGATCATCAAGGTCGACGAACACGAACGCCGCGTCTCGATCTTCCTCGACATCTTCGACGTGCACGTGTGCCGCGCCCCCGTCGCGGGCCGAATCGAGTCGATGGTCCATACTCCCGGGCGCTTCCTCGCGGCCTTCAAGGATGCGGCGTCGGAACACAACGAGCGCACCGCCATCGAGCTCGGTGTCCCCGGCGGACGGATGATCGTGGTTCTGGTCGCGGGCCTCGTGGCTCGCCGAATCGTGACGCGGGTCGCCTCGGGGCAGAGCGTCGATCGCGGCCAGCGAATCGGGCTGATCCGATTCGGCTCACGCGTCGACATCGAGCTGCCCCCGGGGTACCGCCCGGCTGTGCGGCTGGGTGACCGCGTCCGCGGCGGCCTCACGGAGATCGCCCGGTGCGACGACGGAGTTGCGCGTCCGAGCGCGGCTCGCTCCGCGGGGGGCGCCGATGTATAGTGCCTCCAACGGATTCCGATGACGATGGCCAGGAACCGCCGATTCCGACGAGGCGTCTATCTCCTGCCGACGCTGTTCACCGTCGGGAACCTGTTCTGCGGCTTCGGGTGCATCATGCAGGCCTATTCGGGAGCTTTCGGATGGGCCGCGCTCCTGATCCTGATCGCGGGGCTCCTCGACGGGCTCGACGGGCGGATCGCACGGCTGACCCACACGACTTCCGAGTTCGGCATCGAGTTCGATTCCCTGGCCGATGTCGTCTCGTTCGGGGTGGCGCCCGCCTTTCTGATCTACGCCTGGGCGCTCGCGCCGCTCCAGAAGCTCGGCTGGTGGATCGCCTTCGTGTACGTCGTGTGCGTCGCCATGCGGCTGGCGCGATTCAACATCCAAAACCAGGTGGTGGACAAGCGCTACTTCGCCGGCCTGCCGTCTCCCGCGGCGGCGGCGGCCCTGGCGTGCGTGGTCTACGCGTTCCCCGATCCGGTCTCCCCGCGGTGGGTCTCGGGGGTCGTCGCGCTGCTCGTGGTCTGCGTCGCGACCCTGACGATCAGTCGTATGCGGTACCGTTCGTTCAAGGACGTCGACCTTCGCAATCGCCGCCCCTATCTGTTCGTCTTCCCCCTGGCGGTGATCCTGGTCGCCATCCTGACCCAGCCCGAGGCAGCGTTGCCCGGGCTGGCGGCCATTTACCTCCTGTCGGGTCCGGTTTCGTACGGCTTCACGTTCGTGCGCCGCCGGCGGCCGCGGGTGGCGCCGCCGAGCGAGGTGGTCGATGAGCCGTCCGTCCGCTAGCGGCAATCCCTCGCGACCCGCCGCCGAGGTCGGCACACGGGTGGCGGTGGTCGGGGCGGAGAGCCCGGACGGGGCCGAGGTCCGCGCCGCCCTGGCGCGGTCCGGCGTGCCGGGGAGCCGTGTCGACCTCTACGGCCTCACGCGCGGCGAGGCCGTCCTGAGCGAGTACGGCGGCGAAGCCCGCCTCATCCAGGAGCTCGAAGCGGCCGAGGTAACGCGCCACGGCGTCGTCATGCTGTGCGAGCCGGGTGACGCCACCTCCCGGATCGTGGCCGAGCGGCCGCCGGAGACCCTGGTCATCGACGTGGCCGGGTGCACCCCCGGCGGGGACGGCACGATCGTCGTCCACATGGGCATCAACCCGCTTCCCCCGCACGGCCTCCCCGGGCTCGTTGCCGTGCCGCATGGAATCGCCGCCGTGCTGGCGGAGGTCCTGCACCCTCTCGACAGCCGATTGGAGGGGGTGCGCCGGGCCTCCGCGGTGGTGCTGCGGCCGGCTGCCGACTTCGGCGACCGGGGGCTCGAGGAGCTTCGCGAGCAGACCCTCCGGCTGTTCAGCTTCGGCGAGATCCCCGGCGAGACCTTCGGCGGACAGCTGTGTTTCAACGTGGTTCCCGACCGCGGGCGGCAGCGCGGTGCCGCGCCGCTCGACGAGCGTATCGCGCGCCAGGCCTCGGCGATCCTCGGTTGGCGCGAGCCCCGACTCGCGGTGCGACTGCTGGACGTGCCCGTGTTCCACGGTCACGCGGCCTTTCTGAGCGTGGAGCTGTCCGGCCGGCCGGGCGTCGAGGCCGTCTCCCGCGCCCTGGACGCGGGCAACGGTCTCGAACGTACCACGGACGGAGGCCCCGCCACTCCGATGCAGGTCGCCGCCGACCGCCGCACGGTGATCGGAGAGGTGGCGGATGACGGGACGGGTGGATACTGGATCTGGCTCGTCGCCGGAGGGGTCGGGGCCATTTCCGCGGAGCTGGCCGTCAGGCTCGCGCGACTGAAGGGGAACCTGTGATCCGGGAAACCCGTCTCTCGACCTCGCGGCTCGTCACGCTCGCGGCCGTCGTGGCGGTCCTGGCCACGGTCTCCCCATGGGCCGCGGAGTCGCCGCCGGCCACCCGGGCCGTCCAGACCGTCATCGACGCCGAGAAGATCCTGCTCGAGGAGGACCTCGGCCGCCAGGCGAGGTTGGCGCAGGAGCGCAGGCTGGCGTTGTCACGCCTCGACGAGCTGTACCTCGCGCTCGACGCCGCGATCCAGCGCCGGGACACCACGACCATGGAGACGCTCGTCTTCCAGGTCGAGGCGACCGAGCGCCAGAGAGCCGAGCAGCTCGCCCTGGAGCGCGTGGTCCTGGAGCGCATTCGAGACCGGTTGCGCGGTATCGCCGTGCTGGAGGAGCGCCTCGCCGGCCTCGACGTCGCGGAGGACCGGGCAGGGGGACCGCTCCGCGGGCGATGGTCGGTGTCGATGCTCCCCACCGGCCAGCACGGCGTCTTCGATCTCGAGCAGAGCGGCACGATCGTCAGCGGAACCTACGAGCTCGAGGGCGGGTTCACCGGAAGCCTCACCGGCACGCTGGTCGACCGCAAGGTCCATCTCGTCCGAATCGACTCCAAGCTGGGACGCTCCATGGAGCTCGAGGGCTACCTGTCGGTCGACGGCAAGCAGATCCGGGGCAGTTGGCTCAGCTACGATCTCGCCGGGGGCACGCAGCCCAGCGGGCAGTGGATCGCCGACCGCCGCGCCGTCTCGCCCTGAGGTGATCGTGGGTCTGCCGTTCGAGCTGCACCTCGCCCTGCGCTACCTTCGGTTTCACCGCGGCAGCGCCTTCCTGTCGCTCATCACGCTGATCTCCGTCGCCGGAGTCACGGTCGGAACGGCGGCGCTGGTCATCGCGCTGGCCTTGATGAGCGGATTCCAGAAGGACCTCCGCGATCGCATCCTGCGCGGCTCCGCTCACCTGACGGTGATGAGCGTGGGGGGGAGCACCTTCGATCTCGACCCGGACTTCCTGGCCCGCCTGCAGGGCGTCCCCGGTGTCGAGCGGGCCGGCGCGGTGCTGTACACGCCGGCGATGCTGGCCAACGAGGACCTCGGGTCGCCGGCGTACGTCCAGATCCACGGTGTCGATCCGGCGAGCCACGCGCAGGTGGTCGACCTCGGAGAGGGTGGTGACATTCTGGAAGCGCTCGGACGCGCCACGGAGTCGGGCCGCGACGGCATCGTGCTGGGACACGATCTGGCGGCGAGCCTGGGGGCGGTGCAGGGCGACGCCGTCCGGATACTCGTGCCGCGCGTGACCCTCACCCCGTTCACGCCGATTCCCCGCAGCCGGGTGTTCGAGGTCGTGGGATTTTTTCGCACCGACTCGTACCTCCAGGACTCGCAGCGCGCCTACGTCGGCCTGGAGGCGCTGCAGTCCCTGCTCGGAGCGCAGGGACGGGCCTCGTGGATCGACATTCGATTGCAGGACGAGGATCGCCTGGAGGAGATGAAGGAGGTCCTGGTCGCGGAGCTCGACGCGCCGTGGCTGGTCCTGGACATGATCGAGCAGAACCGCGAGCTGCTGAAGGCGCTCAACATGGAGAAGCTCATCCTGTTCCTCGCCATCGGCCTGATCGTGGTCGTGGCGTCGCTGAACATCGTTTCCACCCTGATCCTGATGGTCACCGACAAGATCAAGGAGATCGGAACGTTGATCGCCCTGGGCGCCAAGCCGGCGAGCATCGCGGCGGTGTTCATGCTGCAGGGCCTCGTGATCGGGAGCGTCGGAAGCGTCGCGGGGGTCCTGGCCGGCGCCGCGGCGGCGACGTGGCTCGATCGCTATCGCCTGATTCCGCTCGATCCGGACGTCTACTACCTGACGTACGTCCCGTTCCAGACGTCGGGCTCCGACGTCGCGATCGTCGGAGTGCTGGCCCTCGTGGTGTCTTTCGTGGCGACCCTGTACCCGGCGTGGAAGGCCACGACCCTCGATCCCGTGGAGGCCCTGCGCTATGAGTAGCGTCGTGCTCGCGGCGTCGGCGATCTCGAAGGGGTACGCGAGCGGGCAGCGCCGGATCGAGGTCCTGCGCGGCCTGGACCTGGAGGTCGAGGGCGGCGAGGCCGTGGCGGTGGTGGGCGACTCCGGGGTCGGCAAGTCCACCCTGCTGCACATCCTGGGCGGTCTCGACCGGCCGGACGGCGGGACGATCGAATTCCGCGGGCAGGCCCTGCACGGACAGGACACGCGCTTCATGGCCGAGTACAGGAACCGTCACGTCGGGTTCGTGTTCCAGTTCCACCATCTCCTGCCCGAGTTCACGGCGCAGGAGAACGTCGAGATGCCGTTCCGGATCGGCCGTCGCGCCGTCGACGGCCCGGCCCGGGCGCGCGCGATCCTCGAGCAGCTCGGTCTCGGCGACCGCCTCGATCATCGTCCCGGCGAGCTGTCGGGCGGCGAGCAGCAGCGCGTGGCGATCGCCCGCGCGGTCGGCCTCGAGCCCGACGTCGTGCTGGCCGACGAGCCCACCGGCAATCTCGATCCCGCGACCGGTCTGGCGGTGTTCGACACGCTGCGCGGGCTGCAGAAGGCGCGCGGCTTCTCCCTGGTGCTCGCCACCCACAGCGAGCGCCTGGCGCGGGGCTGCGACCGCATCCTCCGACTCGAGCACGGGCGCCTGCGCAAGCTGGCGGTCGGGGAGGCCGAGGCGTACTTCGGGGGAGTCGCCCGCTCGCCGCGCTGAGCGCCACGAGGTGCGCGGGGTGCGGCGCGGCGCTATGCTATAGTCTCCTGGCTTCTTGACGGGCGCGTGCCGTAGAACAGGCGATGTTCGAGAAGTTTACCGAGAAGGCGAAAAGAATCCTGTTCCTGGCCCGTTACGAGGCCAGCCAGCAGGGCAGCAAGGTCATCGGCACCGAGCACCTGCTCCTCGGCCTCCTGAAGGAGGGCGAGGAGACGACTCGCGAGCTGTTCACGCGGGCCGCCGCCTCCATGGACCTCCTGCAGGCCGAGCTCGAGAAGCGCGGTCCGATCCACGAGAAGCTGTCCACCTCGGTCGAGATCCCGTTCAGCGACGAGACCAAGAAGGTCCTGCAGTACGCCGAGGAAGAGGCCGAGCGGCTGATGCACCCCCACATCGGCACCGAGCACCTGCTGCTCGGGCTGCTGCGCATGGAGGACTCGGTCGCCGGTCACATGCTCTCCGAGCGCGGCATGCGGCTGTACGCCGTGCGCGAGGACGCCGCCAACATCTACAAG
>Ga0302046_10000241_pt1 | contig 57181 bp, 47 predicted proteins | sample RVTome_11_FD_200261 | JGI IMG/M metagenome (GOLD analysis project Ga0302046, IMG submission 200261) | Soil microbial communities from uranium-contaminated site in the Upper Colorado River Basin, Wyoming, United States - RVT147D111 (version 2) ...
TACCGCGCGGCAACAACCCCTACAGAGGCAACCGTCGGTGCCGTGACCTGACGTTAACGGGCCGCCACGGCGCGGAAGGCGCGTTCGGCCGCCACCAGGGTAACGTCGAGGATTTCCGGGGTATGCGCGGTGGATAGAAAAACGGCCTCGAACGGAGAAGGAGCCAGGTAGATACCCTGATCCAGCATCGCGTTGAAATAGGCGATGAACCGGCCGGCATCCGCTTGCTGCACCGTCGCCCAATCGCGTACCGGGCCCTCGTGGAAAAAAACGCCCAGCATCGTACCCACGCGGGTCAGGGTGACGGGCACCCCGGCCTTTCGTGCGGCGGCTGCGAGCCCGGCTTCCAGATACGCCCCGGCCGCCTCAAGCGCCCGCCAGACACCGAGTTCTTGAAGCACTTCCAGCGTATGGCGACCGGCTGCCATCGCCAGGGGGTTGCCGGAGAGCGTCCCGGCCTGATAGACCGGCCCGGCCGGGGCGATCCGTTCCATGAGATCGCGCCGCCCCCCGTACGCCCCAACGGGCAAGCCACCGCCGATGACCTTGCCGAGCGTCGTCAGGTCGGGCCGGACGCCGTAGCGGGCTTGGGCACCGCCGGGATGCACGCGAAAGCCGGTCATGACCTCGTCAAAGATCAGCAACGCCCCGTCGGCCTCCGTCAATGTCCGAAGCCCGTCGAGGAACCCCTCGACCGGCGGTACCACCCCCATGTTGCCGGCCACCGGCTCGACGATGACGGCGGCGATCTGACCCGGATAGTGCTCGAAGAGTTGTGCGACGCTGTCCAGGTCGTTAAAAGAAGCGACCAGGGTATCGGCTACCGTCGCGGGCGGCACGCCGGGCGAGTCGGGCAAACCGAGCGTCGCGACGCCGGAGCCGGCCTGCACCAGGAGCAGATCGGCATGCCCGTGATAACACCCGGCACACTTGACGATCTTGGCCCGGCCGGTAGCGGCGCGCGCCAGCCGCAGCGCACTCATCGTTGCTTCCGTGCCGGAGTTGACGAAGCGAAGCATCTCGACCGACGGCATCGCGGCCTGGATCAGCCGGGCCAGGTCCAGGGCCAACGGGCTGGGGGCTCCAAAGCTTGTGCCGTGGGTAAGGGTCCGCGTAAGCGCTGCTACGACGCCCGGATGGGCATGGCCGAGGATGAGCGGCCCATAGGACAAGACATAGTCCACGTAGCGATTGCTGTCGATGTCGTAGAGATACGGCCCGGCACCCCGTTCGATGAACACCGGCGTCCGGCCCACGGCCTGAAAAGCCCGCACCGGCGAGTGGACGCCTCCGGGGAAACGGCGGCGAGCTTCCTCGAATAATTTCGCAGAACGATTCGTAGGCACCGTGCACTCCGGCTGTGAGGGATAGACCTTGGGGAAATCGCTGGCCCCTTGAACTTCGCACTTCGCCATCCGTCATGCAACTGCCCAGCGCTCGCGTATCGCCTTCACTCTACACGGGACACCCTATTCCCGAAGCCAGGCCGCAGCGTCTCGGGCATGATACGAGATGAGGAGGTCGGCCCCGGCGCGCTTGATGCCGGTCAACAGTTCGAGGACTACCCGTCGTTCGTCCAGCCAGCCGTTGGCCGCGGCGGCTTTGACCATGGCATATTCGCCGCTGACGTTGTAGGCCGCCAGCGGACGCTCCGGAAAAGTCGAGTGCAACTGGTGCACGACGTCGAGGTACGCCAGCGCCGGCTTGACCATCAGCAGGTCCGCCCCTTCGGCTATGTCAAGCGCAGCCTCTCGCAAGGCTTCGCGCACATTGGCCGGGTCCATCTGGTGCGTCCGGCGGTCTCCGAACGCGGGGGCCCCCTGCGCCGCCTCGCGGAAAGGGCCGTAGAACGAAGAGGCATACTTGACGGCATACGACAGGATCGGCAGGTGGGCAAAGTCGTGGGCGTCCAGCGCTGTACGAACGGCCCCGACCATGCCGTCGAGCATACCGCTGGGGGCGACCACATCCGCGCCGGCTTCGGCGTGCGACACCGCCGTGCGGCCGAGTATCTCCAGCGTCTCGTCGTTGAGCACGTAGCCCGGCTCCAGGTGGTCATGCCTGCTGTGTCCGTGCTCGTTGACGAGGCCGCAGTGCCCGTGGCTGGTGTACTCGCACAAACAGACATCGGTGATGACCACCAGGTCAGGGACCCCATCTTTGATCGCGCGGATCGCCTGCTGCACGATGCCGTCCGCCGCGAAGTTTTCCCGACCGACCGCGTCTTTCTCGGCAGGAATACCGAAGAGAAGAACCGCTCGAAGGCCGAGTTCGTGCAGCGCGGCGGCTTCTCGAGCGAGCCGGTCGACGGACCATTGATACTGGCCCGGCATGGACCGGATCGGATGTTGGACATCACGCCCGTGCACCACGAAAAGCGGAGCGATCAGATCGTCGGTCGTCAGGCGGGTCTCACGGACCAACGCTTGCAGACCGGGCGTGACCCGCAACCGGCGTGGGCGTTCGATGGGAAACCCCGGGCTTGCGGGCCGCTCAGCGGAACCGTCCGTCGCAGCGGCATGACGCAGTGGGCGTTGCAAAACGTCAAGGGTCATGATTCTTGAGGAAGAGCGTTCGCAAAATAGCCGGCCAGTGCTTCGACGAGGGCTTCCGTGGTGTATTCGGGGGGTACGACGTGGACGCGCAAGCCGGCGCTGCGGGCCGCCTCCGCCGTGATGGGTCCGATGCAGGCCACGACGGCGTCGGAAAGATGGGCTCGCACCGTCTCATCAGCCAGCGCCATGAAATGCTGCACCGTGGAGGCGCTGGTGAACAGCACCGCGCCGAAACCCTGGTGCAGGGCCTGCCAGGCCGCAGGCGACGGCGTGGCCCGGCGGGTCTCGTAGACGGTGAGGGTCTCGACCTGCGCACCGCGCCCGCGCAACAACCGGCTGAGGGTTTCACGGGCGCGGTGCCCGCGCGGCATCAAGACGGTACGACCCCGTACGTCACCAAGCCCGTCCGCGATGCGTTCGGCGACATATTCGCCTGGCACAAAGGCAGGAGCGATGCCCCGTTCAGCCAGGACCTGGGCCGTCCGGGAACCGACGGCCGCCACCCGTACCGACGCCAGGGATGCCGCCTCGCAGCCTAAGGCCTGCATCCGCTCCCAGAACACCGCGACCCCGTTGACGCTGGTGAACACGATCCAGTCGTACGATGCCAGCCGTTGCACAGCGCGGTCCAGGCCGGCGGTATCGGGCAGGGCATCAATCCGAATCGTCGGGAAAAGGACGGGCGTAGCGCCGAGCGATGCCAGACGTGCCGATAACGCCTCCGCCTGTTCCCCGGGGCGTGTGACGAGTACCCGGACGGTATTCAACGGCTGTTCAACCATTATCTCTTAACCTTCATCCTTCAACGTTCATGATGCAAAAGGGCTGCTGCGCCCCGTTCGAGGGCACGGCGGGCGAGATCGGCGCCCAGCAGGGCGGCATCCTCGCCGTGACCTTCAACACGAATACGCCGGGTGCCATCAACGGAGAGCACGAGCCCGACCAGGCGCAGGCCCTGTCCAGGCAGGCCGGGGGCTGCATAGGCAGCGACAGGCACGGAACAGCCCCCCCCGAGGGTATGGAGAAAGGTACGCTCCGCCCTCGTCGCCGCCTCGGCCTGAGGGTCGTTGATCGCGGCGAGCAAAACCCGGGTAGCCGCATCCTCGGCCCGGCACTGGACGGCCAGGGCCGCCTGGCCGGGCGCCGGCACCATCATGTCGAGCGCGAACCGTTCACCGGCGTAGGCGTCGAGACCCAACCGCAGCAACCCGGCCGCTGCCAGCACCGCCGCATCGTACTGCCCGTCCTGCACCTTCCGCACCCGGGTGTCGACGTTGCCCCGGATGGGTTGCACGTCGAGGTCGGGCCGGAGTGCCCGTAGCTGGGCCGTCCGGCGCAGGCTGCTCGTGCCGACGCGGGCGCCTTCCGGCAAAGATGCCAGCCCCCCTCCCTGGCGCGTCACCAGCACATCGCGGGCGTCGGCACGGACGGGAACGGCTCCGATCGCCAAGCCGGGCATCTCCTCGGTCGGTAGATCTTTGAGTGAATGCACGGCCAGGTCGATCTCGCCGGACCGAAGCGCCTGTTCGAGTTCCGTCGTAAAGACCCCACGCCGCCCGATCTGCGGCAACGGAGTATCCTGCACGGCATCGCCCGTCGTAACGAATGGCCGGACGTCAAAGCGGACCGGCGCCCCGCTTGCCGAGAGCCGTTCCAGGACCCAGTCGGTTTGCCAGCGCGCCAGCCGCGAGGTGCGCGTGCCCACCACCAGGGTTGTCGCTGGGCGTGTCATCCTTTCATCTACGCAGCATGCACGTCGCCGGGCCGCAGCGCAAACAGGCGGCGAACCGTCTCGGCGCTCTCGGCAGCGTGCCCTGCCTGGGCGGCGATGCGCAGGCGGGTGGTCGGTTCGTGCAGCAATTTATTGACGAGGGCAAACGAGAGCCGCTCGACGTGGGCACGCGTCGCCGGATCGAGGTCCGGTAGGTACTCCAGCATCCGCTGAAGTTCTTGCCGCCGGATGAACTCGGCTTTGTGGCGCAGGTCGGCGATGAGCGGCATGACGTCGGCACCTCGCTGCCACTCTTCGAACGCCTGGGTTTCCTCTTCGATGATGTGTTCGACGTGAGGCACTTCGCGGCGCCGTTCGGCCACGACCTCGCGGGCCGTAGCCTGCAAGCTGTCCAGGTCGAACAGGTGTACATGGTCGAGCCCTGCGACGGCGGCCTCTACGTTGCGCGGGACCGCAACGTCGATCAGCGTCAGCGGCCGTTCGAGGCGGCCGCGCATCGCCTCCTGCACCATCGATCCGGTGACGAACGGCTCCTCCGAGGCCGCCGACGTGATGACGACGTCGGCCCCGGCCAACACTTCCGGCAACTGTGCCAGGCAATACGCCGCTGCGCCCCAGTGGCGGGCCTGCTCTTGCGCCACCTCCCACGTACGGTTGACGACGGCAAGGGTACAGTCGGTATGTTCGCGCAGGGCTTGCAACGCCAGGGTCCCTACCTTCCCCCCGCCCACAACAGCGACGCACCCCGCTTCGAGCCTGCCGACGACCTGCCGGGCCAGGCGTACGGCAACGGAAGGAATGCTGGCCGGCTTCCGGTTGAGTTTCGTCTCGTGGCGAGCCCGCCGTCCGGCCCGTATGGCGGCTCGAAAGAGCGCCGTCATCACCGTGCCGGCAGCCTGGTGTTTGCGCGCCTGCGCCAGGGCGTCCGCTACTTGCCCGAGAATCTGCGGCTCCCCGAGCACCATCGAATCGAGCCCGGCGGCTACGCGGCACAGGTGGCGTACCGCCTGGTTACTCGTCCACCGATACAGGTGCGGCGCGAGTGCCGCCTCGGCGACCCCGTGCGCGGTGACGAGTTCCGCCATGAGACCGTCAAACGGATCCGCCTCGGGCGCGTTGGCGGCAGGCACGAAGGCATAGAGTTCGACCCGGTTGCACGTGGAAAGTATCACCCGTTCCGGGCTGTGCTTGCCCCGCGGCGTCTCCCGGCTGAAGCGCACGAGCGCCGCCTCCAGCGCAGGCGGCGTGTAGGCCAGCCGCTCTCGCAACACAAGCGGCGCCGTCCGGTGATTGAGCCCCAGGCAAAGCAATGGCATCGGTATGGAAACACTAGGTCGTTGAAACAGCCAGGTCGATGTCTTCGCCGACGACGGCCAGGATGCCCTGCCGGACGGCGTCGAGGTCGTCGCGCCGGATCGCGTCCAGCAGACCCGCATCTACCAGATCGTACCAGCGACGGCGTCGTTCGTCAAAGTCGGGATAGCGAGCGGCCATGGGTTCGCGGAGCCGGGCCATCAACTCCAGAAACGTGCCGTATTCCGGCCCCAGCCGCTGCTCCAGCTCCTGGCGCAGGCGGACGGACAACGCCGGGGCGCATCCGCTGGTCGAGATCGAAACGACGAGCGGCCCCCGCCGCACCACGGATCCGGCTACGAAGGTGCAATGCGGTACGTCGTCCATCGTGTTGAGCAAGACCTTCTCGGCCTGCGCCTCCTGCCAGATCACCTGGGCTGTTTCCGCATCGAATTCGCTGACGATCGCCAGGAAAGCACCCTGGAGGTCACCGGGCCGGTAGGCCCTCGGTACCCAGGTGATCCGCTCTTCCGCGGCCCACCGCTGGAGTTGTTCACTCAGGGCCGGATGGATCACGGTGACGACCGCGTCGCATTCCAGCAGTCCGGCCGCCTTGCGCTCGGCCTCGTGCCCGCCTCCGATCACCACGCAGCGCTGATCGGCCAGGTTGTTTAGAAAGAGGGGATACACTTTCATGCTGCAATCGGTTGCAGATGGATACCGCATTCGGTCTTGGCAAAGCCGGACCACCGGCCGGCGCGGGCATCCTCGCCGGGAGCTACCGGGCGGGTGCAGGGCATGCATCCGATGCTGGTATAACCGTCATCGAGCAGGGTGTTGTAGGGGAGGTGATGCCGGTGGATATATTGCCATACCTCTTTCTTCGTCCACGTAGCCAGCGGATTGAGCTTGACGAGTCCGTTGGCGTAATCCCACTCGACGATCCCGACGCGGGCTCGCGAAGGCGTCTGATCTCGACGGAGCCCGGTGATCCACGCGTGTTTGTCCGCCAGGAAGCGTCGCAGCGGCAGCACCTTGCGCAGAAAACAACACTGGTCGGGTTCACGCGCCCACAGGCTCGGCCCGTGATCCTCGGCCTGGCGCTCCAGCGACACGCCGCCGTGTACGGGCTTGAAGGCAAGGCCGAGTCGCTCGCTCAGCGTGTCCCGCAACGCGTAGGTTTCGGAAAAAAGCAAGTCCGTCTCCAGGTAAAACACCGTCGTCTCCGGTGCAACCGTCGAGAGGTGATGCGCCAGGACAATGCCCGAAAGCCCGAACCCGGTCGCCATGACGAGGTCGTCGCCGAAGGTTTCCAGGCCCCAGCGCAAGATCTCGCTCGGGGTAGCGGCCTCGAAGGTTGCACTGCGCTGTTGCAGCGCGTCCGGGGTCCATGGTAGAACTCTCATGTCGATTCGATACCCTGCAGGTACTTCGTGGAAGAGAACGGGGGCTGCAATGGCCGAAAGGAACACGGTAGCTCCCTCCGGCCTTCCTACACCGGCAGGCACGACGACATCGCGCATCCACGAGTGATTGGTAGCAAGTAGAAGTGTACAGGGCGGACATCATCGTAGCAGGCTCAGGAGGCCGAGAGGGAAGCTGGCTGGTTTGATAAACGCCTTCTTTCGATAGGGAAACCGAGGGTAGGTGCAGGCTCCGCCTCGAAAGCAGACAGCAAAGGCCGCAGGGCGACGACTTCTCCAACGACAATTATCGCCGGCGGGCGCAGGGTCGCGGCTCGGCCTTCGATGTCGGCGAGGGTGCCCGTTATCACCTCCTGCTCGGCCGTCGTGCCGGCACGAATGACCGCAACGAGCGTCTCCGGCGCACAGCCGTTCGCCACGAGGCGGCGGGCGATCTGCGGCAATCGCCCCAGCCCCATGAGAATCACAAGCGTACCGGCCCGCGCGAGCGCCGCCCAATCCTGCTCGGCAGCCGGGTCCTCCAGGTGCCCGGTGACGACGGTGAAGATCGGCGCTATGCCGCGATGGGTGACGGGAATACCCGCCGCAGCCGGTACGCTCACCGCGCTGGTGACCCCCGGCACGACTTCGAAGCGTACCTGCGCCTCGATAAGCGCCAGGCCCTCCTCCCCGCCCCGGCCGAACACGAACGGGTCGCCGCCTTTCAGGCGCACCACGACGCGGCCTTGCCGCGCCTGCTCTACGAGCAGGGCATTGATGGCTTCCTGCGAAAGCGTATGCCGCCCCGCCGCCTTGCCCACGTAGATCCGCTCGGCCGCCGGGGGCGCTTCGTCCAGCAGATCCGGATGGACCAGCCGGTCGAAGACCACCACCTCGGCCTGCCGCAACAGGGACAGGCCGCGCACGGTGATCAGCGTCGGGTCGCCGGGGCCGGCGCCGATGAGATAGACGGTGCCCGGGTTAGCCGACGTAGTCATGGGCGGTTTCGGGATAGAGACGTGCGAGCAGCGTAGCCACGTCTACGGCTTCCGGGATGCGCGCATGGAGCGCAAGCGGCTGCCTCAGGTCTTCATCGAGCCGCGTCAGCGACACCGTCACGTCCCCGTACAACTCCGCGAGGACGTCCTCCAGCGCCCCTTGTACGAGCGCAATCGACGCCGCCTGATTCGGCAGGTGAAGCCGGTCCAGAAAGGCAACCTCGACTTCGTCCGTGCGAAAGCGGATGTGGAGCGCCGGTTCGGTTTCGAGCAGATAACAACCGAACAGGGCCTGACGCAGCACGGTGCGCAGCGCCTCGCGGAGGTCGCCGTCGTGCCCGCGTTTGCGGCTGTAGCGGAGCCCCGGACGCCCACGCCCCAGGTCGAGGCCGTAATCGGCCTCATGGCCGATAAGGATGATGCCCGGCCCTTCGTGGACGTGCTTGTAATCCACCACATCGATCAACAACGCATCGACGCGCCGCTCTTGAATCCAGCGATGAAAGACCGGAACCAGGGCAGGCAGGTCTACGGCGTCGGGGTCCGTCACGTAATATTTGGCGTAGAGGCGATGCGGAGTCATGGTTTGTCACGAGCGTTTTGTAGGTCAGCGAGGCCAGGCACCTTGCAGCGCAGCCTGAGAGCGAGGGGGTAAAGGGCGAGGCCCATCGTGTGAGACACCGCGCCCTTTCACCCCTGCTCCTCCCTCCTTCTCCAGGAAGCCTGTTACTCTCGGGCCTTCGGCGCCCGTTTTGCTTTGAAGCCGGGGGGTAGCTTGGCCGAGGATGGACGGGCGGGCCCCTTGTCAACCAGGGGTGCCGCCTTGGCCGCCTCGGCGTCGTTGATCCGCATGTCGCAGGCATGGGCCGCTTCGATGAACAACTGCGCCTCTTCGATCAGCCGGTGCGCCGCCGCCTTCTCGGGCTTCGCCGGAGGATGCGTGTGCCGGTTGAACAGGTACTCGGCAAACTTGCCGCGCGCGTAGGTATCGAAGAAGAGGCCCGTATCGCAGAAACGGGTGCGGAACTCGTCGATGATGCGGTCCGGCTCGTCGCCGACGTCCAGGAACTGCGTACGCACCAGCGCGCGGGCCGCCAGGATCATGGCCTGATACGCCCGCCGGTCGGCCCGCTTGATTTTTCCCTCTTCGAGGGCAACCTGCGCCTCGAACGCTTCGGACTCTGCCCGGGCAATCTCCATCGAGAACAACGTCACCACTTCGCCGGCGCACTCGCCCTTGCCCAGGTCGCCCAGGGTGAACTCGCGGGGATCACCCCAGTCGCTGAAGAAGCCGGGGTTGGCTTCGTAGGCGGGGATGTCCATGAAGGGCCTGAGCATCTCACGCGCCTCTTTCTTGCCGAGCCGGATGACCCACTCCTGAAAACGTTCGCCCCGGGTACGCTGGCGCACATAACGGTCGGTGATTTCCTCCACGACGGCGGGAATCGCCTTCGACGGGACCGAGCCGATGGCGAGCCCGTAGCTGCCCGCATTCTCGTGCCACTGGCCGCCGAGGACGACCTGAAAATGCGGCACCTTGTGCTGGCCGATCTTGCGGCTGTTGCCGTAGAACCCGATGTCCGCGACGTGATGCTGGCCGCACGAGTTGAAGCAGCCGCTGATCTTGATCTTGAGGGCTTTGATGGCGTCGGGCAGCGTGGCGCTCTTGGCCGTCAGCCGGGTGCGCAGTTCCCCGGCCAACCCGCGCGAGGAGGCGATGCCGAGCTTGCACGTATCGGTGCCGGGGCAGGCCGTGAGGTCGACAATGGTCCCGGCACCGTGTTCGCCCAGCCCGATGGCCTTCAGGTTCCGGTACAGGGCCGGCAGGTCGGCTTCCGAGACCCACCGCAGGACGATGTTTTGCTCGACGGTCGTCCGCACGTTGTCGCCCACGTAGGTGCGGGCGATATCGGCGAGTTGAACGGCCTGCCGGGCGGTGAGGTCGCCCAGCGGCAGGTGGACGGTAGCGACGCAGTAGCCCGGCTGGCGCTGGTGATAGACGTTCGTGGCGTACCAGTCGTCAAAGCCGTCGGGCCGGTCGTCGCCGTCGAGCAGGATCGGGAGCTTGAGCGGTGCTTCGCGATAGCCTGCAACCTCGTCTAGATACCCGACCCAGCGGTCGTCGTGCGGGAGTTGGGGCCGCTCTTCAAAGACCAGCCGGCGAAACGCCTCGATGCCGAGGTTGGCGACGAGGAACTTGATGCGGGCGGTGTTGCGGTTTCGCTTCTCGCCGAGCCGGGCAAAGACCCGGCAGATGGCCTGGGTCACGGGGAGGATCTCTTCTTCGGGCACGAAGTCGCTCAGGAGTTGCGCCTGGTGCGGCACGGCTCCCAGGCCGCCGCCCACATACATCGCAAAACCCCGCTTCGGCCGGCCGTCGACCTCCCGCACCTGCGCCAGGAAACCCAGGTCGTGCAGCATGACCAGGCCGCACGCCTGCTCGGCACACCCGGAAAAAGCGATCTTGAACTTACGCCCGAAGTCCTGGGCGTCATCGTGCCCGAGGAGGAAGTAGGCCACTGCCTGGGCGTAGGGCGTCACGTCGAACGGCTCGGTATGGCAGACGCCGGCGAGCTGGCAGCAAGTCACATTGCGGACGATGTTGCCGCAGGCTTCCTCCGTCGTGATACCGACGGCCGCCAGCCGGCGCATCAGGTCCGGCGTGTCGTCGATGTGGACGTAGTGTAGTTGGATGTCCTGCCGCGTGGTGACGTGCAGGATACCGTCCGCATACTCGTCGGCTACCTCGGCAAGCCCGTCGAGTTGATCCGGCGTCAGGCCGCCGAAGGGAATTTTGATGCGTTGCATGCCCGGCGCATCCCACATCGTGTTCGGCCCTTTGACGAGCGCCTGCGGATAGTCGAGCGTCTGCGTCTCGAAGCCGTCATGGCGCTGGCCGTTGTCGTAGCGCTGGCCGTAGACGCCCCGGCGAAGCCGCGTCTCGGCGAAGACTTTTTCGTCGAGCTTACCCTGTTGCATCAACGCCATCTGTCCTTCGAAGATGTCGATGTCGTGGGCCAGCGACGCCGGCATCTTTTCCTGAAGCACCGTTTTCCAGGTACGCGTTTCCATGATTGATCTCCCTGGGCGGGTCTGGGTATGGGTGACGGGGTTGCGGATCACGGAGGCAACAAAAAAAGCCCGCTCACCTGCGACGGTGAACGGGCTTTCTGAAGCGCTTTGTCCAGGGTCTATCTGCCCTGGCTATAGGCTACCATCAGCGGCCGGTCTTCCTGTCGTAGGTGCTGCCCCTCTTCGCAGGCACAGCAACAGCTACAGGTGCAACAACAGCAACACCCGCAACAGGTCAGACAGGTATGAAGGCTCCGATGGTGCATCAGTCGTTGGTATCGATGCGATTGGTCGGTTACACGAGAAACGAATCCCGTAGTTCCACGCCGGGGAAAAACAATGCCCGGAGAGGCTGCCTGGCTGTGCCTCCACCTTCCGCTCTTTACCAAACAGCGTCGGCACGCACGGGGCGTTTGTACATCCAATCGGCCGGCGCCGGTTCTTTCTTAACCGCCGTCCCCTCCTTCGCCTTCTTCCTCGTCTTCATCTACGAGGAGACCGGCGGCGAGAATCGTGCTGTCCGGCGGCAGCCAGCGAAAGGAGGCTTCATAGCCGGCGCCGACGAAGCCGAACCCGTTTTCTACATTCGAAAACGTCCCCGGCTCGACGAGCAGTTCGGCATCGAAGACACCCGTCGGCGGCACCCACTCGGCGTTGGTAACCAGCACGAGCAATTCGATCTCTTCCAGGCGAATATCGAAGGCCCCGCACTCCGTGCCCAGGACGGTCTGTAAAATGACCCCCACGTTGTTGCTGAACGCGACCGTGACGACGGTACCGTCGCCGACGTGCTCCTGGTCCGGGAAATATCGAAATTCGAAGACCCCGCAGTTGGTGTAATATTTCACGCGGATGTTGTTGAGGCGGGGGGCGTGTCGCCACAATACGGGAAGATACACGAAGCTCGGCACCACGGTCGCCGGCAGCAAAACGGGCTCCGAGAGCGGCGGCACGGTGACCTCGACGTGGGTTACCACCCCGTCCGAGCGCGTCAGTTCGAGCCGGTATCGATGCTCGTACGCCGCCCGGAAGCCCGACCAGTAGACGTGGCCGTACCGCCCGGTGCTGAACGTCACGACGGAGTCCTGCCAGGCGTGCTGCGTCCCGGCCTGGAAATCCATCGAGGTTACCCGGGCGTCGAGGCGTTCGGGGCGCGTCAGTTCCAGGCGGCCTTCGATCGAGAAGACGCGGACGGCCTGCGTGTCCGACCGGGCATCGATGAAACCGTAGACGGTAAACGCACGGTCGGTGCCCAGCACGGGGTCAACGCCCTCTTCGCAGCCCGTGGTCGACAGCGCCGCGAGGAGGCAGGCCAACACGGTTTGCCGGCAAAGCAGGCGGGCGCCTGCGGGTCGTGCACAGGTTTTTTGTGCGGGGGTGTGGGGGTGTGGAGGTGTGGAAGGATCTCTCCCGTACCCCCATACGCCCACACGCCCACCCTTTTTCAGCCCAGGCGAGACGCGGCGTCCTGCTCGATAGCGCCTGTTCGTCATTCGAGTTCCACCTTGATTCCGAAAGACGGGATGATCGGGAGTTGGTCGGCGCGTTGGAGGGTGAAGATGTCCAGGTAGAAGATGTTGGTACGGTCGTAGGCGTTGATCAGGCTGGCCTGCACGGTGGTTTTGGTCCGCCCGGTACGGAAGGTCCGCTCTGCGGATAGATCCAGGCGGTGGTAGGTGGGCAGGACGCCGTTAAACGGCCGCTCATAGATCACGCGGCGGCTGCCCTCGTCCTGAAACACATCGACCGAGCCGTCCATCAGGAGGAAGCCGTCAAACCCGAGCGCCCGGTTGAAGGGCAGGCCGGATCCGAAATTCCACCGGGCGCTCAGGTCGAAGCCGAGCAGGGTCGTGCTGGCGAGCATATTGATCTGATGCCGCCGGTCGTGGGCGGGGCGAAACCGATACGCGGCACTGCCGAACCATAGCTGGAGCGAAGACTGCCGGGCGTTGTACTCGACGGAGGAAAGGCCGTAGTTGATGTACCCGTAGAAGTTAGGCCGGCGCAGTTCGAGCCGCAGGTCGAGCCCGGCGACGCGCCCGTCGGCCTGCTGGAGGCGGGTCGTCAGGCGTGGAAAGGCCGTCCATTCGGCGATGTAGAGGTTGAAGAGTTTCTTGTAATACCCTTCGACGGAGAAATCCAGCCCCGTCGCCAATCGGTTTCGGTAGCCCAGGATGAGGTGAAACGCCTGGGGCACATCCCCTATCGGAACCGCCGACCAGACGGTGAAGGCGCTGGTGGCATCCCGCCGGTCGTTGAGCCCGACGATCTCCTGGTGATAGAAGCCCGCAGCGCCGCTGACCTGATGCCGGCCTTGCTCCCAGACCGCCCGGAAGCGCGGCTCCAGGTAGGTCTGCCCCTTGCTGGGGAAGGAGTGGACGCGCAGGCTGGGCGTCAGCACCATCTGCTTGTCGAGCCGAAACGACGGGGCCACGTAGAACCCCACCTCTGTGAGGAACTCACGCGCGATCCGCAGATCTTGATACAACCCGCCCAGGGCGCTCTTCAGCGCCAGCGTCCGCGCGAAAAGCCCCCACCGCAGATCGGCGAAGGCGGTATAGTGCGTGATGTTGGCCTCCGAATTGACCCGCGAGGTCGTGGACGAGCGGCCGGGGTCGGCGCGCGGACCAAGTTCGTTCGTAAAGCGCGAGTAGGAAATGACGAATTCGGCCAGGATGGGCAGGCTGCCCGGCAGGAAGAGGTAGCGCCCTCCATACGCTTCGTTATGCCAGCGTATCTCGTCTGGCGGGCCGCTTCCGGTGTCCTCTCCGACGACGCCCCGGTCGGACGTCTGTAAGGTCGACAACGAAAACCGACCGTTGCGGGTGACGGGACCGTGGAACTTGACAAACAGGTCATTGAAATGAAACGGCACGGGCCGGCTGATCAGCCGGGAAGCCCCCTGCTCCAGCACCGATTGACGGCCTGAGGCCAGCACGGAAAACTTACCCTGCGCATCGAGCGGACCCTCAACGCGGGTCCCGACGAGGAACGGCGACAGGGTAACGGCCCCGGCAAACCGCCGGTTGTTGCCGTTGCGCGTCGTCGCATCGATCACGGAAGAGATACGCCCGCCGTAGCGTGCTCCGAACCCGCCTGCGTAGAGATCCACGCTGTTGAGGATATCGGACGGAAAGGCGGAGAAAAAGCTGAGGATGTGGAACGGCTGGTACACGAGCATGCCGTCGAGCAGGACGAGGTTCTGCGACGGCTCTCCACCCCGGATGAAGAACTGCCCGCCCTGGTCGCCGATGATCACCACGCCCGGCAGCGTCGTCAGGTAGTTGGCAAAGTCGCCCGAGAGGTCGGGGCCGGGGACCTGCTCGATGTCGAAGGGCTGAATGGTTTGCAGGCCGGCGGTGATGTCGGCGGCATTCCCTTCCTCATCTGCTTCTACGATCACCTCGTCCAGGGCTTCTTCCGACGGCTCCAGGTGGATGTCGAGCACGCGTACTTCGCCTCTGGCCAGCTGGAGGGTATCGACGTTCGCGCGAAAGCCGATGAAGGAAGCGCGCAGCGTGTAGGGCCCCGGCCTCAGCCCCGCGATGACGTACAGCCCGTCACTGTCAGTCGCCGCACCGAAGAAGTCTCCGTCCGCTCGCTCAACGACCACGTTGACGCCTTGCAATACCGCTCCGTTCGACGCGTCGGTCACAAATCCCCGCACCGCTGCCGTCTGGGCCTGCACCACCGGCACAAGCCCTCCGCAAAGCCCTAGCCCGAGGAGCAGCCAGCACGAAACCGTTTTATTTCCCTGCATCGAGATGAACCATGGATCGGACGCCTGCCATCGACATACTGATGCGTTGAGGTTCAGGTGCGTTGCATTTTTCAAACGTAATGCTCCGGCTTTCCCTAATCCAGGCAATAAAAAATCTGAGCCGGTGCGGGTGTTTCTTCCTCCGGGAGCAGCCCTCCGACGCGACGTCGCCGTGCCGGTCTTATAAAAAAATAGCGTTGAGGTTATAAATCGATCGGTATTGTGTCTATAGGGGTATAGCGGTGCAGAGATACACGTACAGAAGGCTCACCCACCCACTCGCCAACGTCCCCACGAGGCTATGGAAGTAACGTCGTACCTGAATCGTTCGTACCGAAACCTGCGGGTCTACCGCTGCGCCAGTTTGCTGGCGATCGATCTCTTCTGGATCACCCGGCGTTTCCCGCCGGCGGAGCAAAAGACCCTGACCGATCAACTCCGCCGAACGGCGCGGGCCATCCCCTACAACGTGCTGCGAGCCTGGCAAAAGCGCTACCAGGGCCCTGGATTTCGCAACCACCTCGATGAAGCGCAGTCGGCCTGTGCCCGGCTCGACCTGTGGCTCCACATGGCCTACGAGAGCTTTTGTTTGTCCGACGACGAGCATACCTGTCTCCAGGCCCGGAGGCGCCATATGCAGCGTATGCTGACCCGGTTCCATGCCCAGCGCCTCATCATGCTGGACACAGGCTATATGGGCGCGGCCATGTATGAGCCCGACTTCTTTTAACGCCAGGAGTGCCCTCTGTAAAACGCACAAGGCGCATGCTGCGAGCGGCTACAGGCAGGTTATTGCCCTGGATTGATTCTTTTCCGGGTCGCCTACCCCGATGCTTGCCTCGGAAAGCAACCGCTTCCTTAGACGGATACCTCGGAGCGTGCTCCCAGGAGGGTCATTATTGTGGGTGTTTTTGCGAGCGCTCGGCGGCGCCGTGCCGGATGTAGCGCATCGCGATGCTTTCGCAGTCCCACCCTGTAAGAGATGCCCCGGACGTCGCGCGCCATAGCCCTCGCTGTGCTGTTTGCACTGTGTACATGGCCCGCCGCCGCGCAGTCAAATTACTGAATTTGCTGGCGCTACGCTCTGGCTCGACACACACCAGCTTACGGCCCGAAGCCCGGGTACCATACGGCATCTTGAGTTGCGGCTACTGGTAGCCAGTGAGGAATGGGAGCCGCCGGGCGGCGTGTTCGACCCGGAGGTGCTCTCGCAGCCGGGGGCATTTTCGAACGTCGAAAATGGGTTCGGCTTCTTCGGCGGGGGTTTCTCGGTGCGGGAACGGTGGGTGCCGCCGCTGAGCACGCTGCGGACCGTCGGCTTCGCCTTCGGAGGCCCGTGTGCGATGGGCACGGCGGATGTTCCCGCCTGCCAGCCGCATCCCGAACCGTGTTTTGAGCGGGGAGGCTAACAGGACGCATTCTTTTCGTTGAGTCTGAAGAAATGCGGTAGAAGGGGCTTCCCCCTTTAAAGGATCGGCGTGCTTGTGTAGTTTGCCGGGTGTGGGGCAGGCTACCCCGTTACAGCAATCTTCCACAGATCAACCCGGCACCATCGTGGCCCATCTCATCGACGGCAAAGCCATCGCCGCCCAGGTACGCGCCGAGGTGCGCGCCGACGTAGACGCCTGGACCGCACGGGGACACCGTGCCTCCTACCTCGCCGTCGTCCTCGTGGGCGACGACCCGGCCTCGGCCTCCTACGTGCGCGGCAAGATGCGGGCTTGCGGCGAAGCCGGCATCGCCAGCGACACCCTCCACTACGACGCCGGCCTCCCGGAGGCGGACCTGCTCGCCCTCATCGACCGCCTCAACCAGGACGACGCCGTCGACGGCATCCTCGTCCAACTGCCCTTGCCGGCTCACATCGACGCAGAAAAGGTCGTCCAGGCGCTCAACCCGGACAAAGACGTAGACGGGCTGCACGTGATCAACGCAGGCCGCCTGGTCACGGGGCAGCCGGGCTTTGCGCCCTGCACGCCGGCCGGCATCCTGGAACTCTTGCACCGATCCCATATCGAGACGCGCGGCAAGCACGCCGTCGTCCTAGGGCGCTCCAACCTCGTAGGCCGTCCCCTGGCAAACCTGCTCACACAGCGCGGGGTAGACGCCACGGTGACGATCTGCCACAGCCGGACCCGCGACCTGCCTGCTCTCACCCGGCAAGCCGACATCCTGGTGGCGGCCATCGGGCGGGCCCACTTCGTCACGGCAGCCATGGTGACGGAGGGCACTGCCGTCATCGATGTGGGTATCAACCGGTTAGACGACCCGACCCGGGAGCGCGGCTACCGGCTCGTTGGCGATGTTGACTTCGAGGCGGTGCAAGACAAAGCCGGCGCCATCACCCCCGTGCCGGGCGGCGTCGGGCCGATGACCATTGCCATGCTGCTGCGTAACACCCTGACGGCTGCACAACGCCTCGCCGCCCTCCGGCAGGAGGCATAGGCGCTATGGGTCGGGTTCTGTCTCTTGTGTGGAAGCAGGGACGTGTGGATGACATGGATACACCGCTCCCTAAAAAGATCGTCCATACGCCCACACCACACCGGATTGCGTATAACCTTGATTCCCTTCCCCATCCTCGATTCATTATCAACCGACCTCCCACACGCCCACACAACAAACCATGTCGTTCCTGCTCACGCTACAAGAGGCCCAGCAGGTACCGCCGGACACGACCCAGGCGGTGCCGGATACGGCGGCGGCCCAGCTAGCTGATACCGTAACCGTCGACTCCGCCGATGCCATCACCCAGTTGAGCCGCGACCTCGGTGAGGCCGGCGGGTTGTTGATCTCGGGCGAGTGGAGCTTGTTCTGGACCCGGCTCTACGAAGGGCTGGCCGGTTTGATCGTCGGGCTCATCCCGAAGGTGATCACGGCCCTGTTCGTCTTTCTGCTCTTTTACACGCTGTACCGCGGCCTGCGCACGCTGTTGCGCCGCCTGTGCCACCGCAGCAAGAACATCGACGCGGGCCTGGAAAACCTACTGATGCAGACGTTCCGGGTCGTAACGCTCAGTTTTATCGTGGTGATGGTGCTGGCGCAGCTGGGCGTCAACGTCGGCGCGCTCCTGGCCGGCCTCAGCATCGCCGGCATCGCCGTGGGCTTCGCCGCCCGCGACACCCTGGAGAACTTCATCTCCGGCATCACGATCCTGCTCGATAAGCCGTTCAAGATCGGCGATAACGTCGAGATCGAAGGCGTCTTCGGCACCGTGGAAGAGATCACGCTTCGCTCGACGCGCCTGCGGACGCTCAACAACGAGATCATGGTGATGCCCAACGTCCACATGATCAACCAGAAGCTGATCAACCACACCATGCTGAGTATGCTCCGCGTGGAGGTCTTCTTCGGCATCGCCTACAAAGAATATCCCCGGCAGGCGCGCGAGGTCGTACTGAAACTGACCGAGGGCGACGACCGGCTCCATCCCGACTATCCGCCCCAGGTCGTCGTGAAGGGCCTCAACGACTCAAGCGTAGACATGTCGCTCCGGCTCTACCTGCAAAATCCCAAGCTCGAAGTGCCGGTCCGCCTCGAATACGTGGAAAAAGTGCGCGAGGCGTTGCGCGAGGCGGATATCGAGATTCCGTTCCCGCACCTGCAATTGTTCCTGGACGAAGCCAAGGCCTTCGACAGCACCTTCTTAATGCAATCGCAATGGCCGCTCCTCAAGCCGGGCTCGGATGCCGCGGAGGCGACGTCGTAAATCCCGATGGATCAGAGTTCGACGGGCAGCCAGGTCTGCGTGCGATAGAAAGGACCCAGATAGCCGCGTACCTTCAGCGTCCCGCCCTCTATCCAGATCTTACACCGATAGACTTTGCCTTTTTCAGGGTCGAGGATGCGACCGCCGGACCAGGTATCGCCCCTTCGCTCCATGGCCCACATAATCGTCATGCCGACGATGGGTTGATCCTTTCGCTCGCCTTTACACTCGATGCAAAGCGGGTCCGACGGCTCGCCTTCGCGCAGGTAGATGCTGTCCACCTTCGCAAAGAGTTGGTCGCCCGCTTCGTAGATCTGGACGACCGAACGGGGCTCGTTCCGCTCATCGTCGATCGTTACCCAGCGGCCTACGGGCGACGGTTCGGCGGGGAGCGCCGGTTGCGCCCACCCCTCGGCCCCCACGAAGAACAGGATCAGTACAACGAGCAGGATTCGCGTCGAGGATTTCATCCTATCTCAGAACGACGTGGCAGGATCTGCGAACGTATGAAAACACGTCCCATGAGCGCCGGGGTTCCAACCCTCCCCGTACCCCGGCGAGGCCGTTCCTACAGCGTTACGCGGCAAGGGTTTTTGTTCGCCCCTATATTCAAGCGGCTTCAGGGCTCGTGGTTTCACCTGCCGGTTCTTTTTCTTCCCCGCCTTCCAATCTCTAGACGACGTTGCGCATGACCGATAGACCGGCCGTACTGGCCGAAGAAATGGGCCTGGCCCCCTGGCAAGTGCAAAACACGCTCCGGCTCTTCGAAGAAGGCGGGACGGTACCGTTCGTCGCCCGCTACCGCAAAGAGCGAACCGGCGGGCTCGATGAAGTCGCCCTGCGCACCCTGCTGGCACGGCATACCTACCTGGAAGCCCTGGACAAGCGCAAAGCCGTCATCTTGCAAAGCATCAAGGAACAAGGCCAGCTCACCGACGGCCTGCGGGAACGCATCGAAGCCTGCCGGCAGATGGCGGCGCTGGAAGACCTGTACCTGCCCTACCGCCCCCGGCGACAAACCCGCGCCACGAAGGCGCGTGAGAAGGGCCTGGAACCGCTGGCCGTATGGCTGCAAGAAAAGAATCGGCCGGGAACCCGAGGCGTCTCCATCCGGGCCGAAGCCCGCCGCTTTGTCGATCCCGGCCGAGACGTGGCGACCCCGGATGAAGCCCTGCAAGGCGCATCCGACATCCTGGCCGAGGCCGTCGCCGAAAAAGCCGACTTGCGCGCCTATGTGCGTCGCTTCTTCTACGAACAGGGGAGCTTCGCCGCCTCGATCAGCGCCAGGCACGCGGTGGGGACGACCAACTACGAGATGTACCGCAGCTACCGGGCCCCCGTGAAGCAGATCCCTGCCCACAACCTCCTGGCCCTCCTTCGCGGCGAGCAGGAAAAGGTGGTCTCCGTCTCGGTATCGTTCGACGAAAACACCCTCTTGCGCTACCTCTTCCGCCATGAGATTCACACCGACGACCCCGCCCTTCGCGCTTTCTTCGAGGCCCTGGTGACCGATGCGTTCCACCGGCTGATGCAGCCGGCGCTGACCACCGAGATACGCCGGGCAGCCAAAGAGCAGGCGGACCAGACCTCGATCCGCACCTTTGCGGCCAACCTGCGCGAATTGCTGCTGGCCAGCCCCGCCGGCATGCGGCCGACCCTCGGAATCGATCCGGGATTCCGTACGGGCTGCAAGGTCGCCGTGCTCGACGGCACCGGCAAGCTTCTCTCGTATCGCACGCTCTTTCCCCACCAGTCCCCGCCCGAACGCGACCAGGCCGCTACCCAGTTGAAGGCCCTGATCCGCGCCTACGCCATCGAACTCATCGCCGTGGGCAACGGCACGGCAGGGCGCGAGACGAGCACGTTTGTGGAGGAAACCCTCGCCGGCCTCGCGGAAAAGCCGATCACTGTGATGGTCAGCGAAGCCGGAGCCTCGGTCTATTCAGCCAGCGAAATCGCCATCGACGAATTCCCGGACCTCGACGTGACGGTGCGCGGCGCCGTCTCCATCGGGCGGCGCCTCCAGGATCCCCTGGCTGAACTGGTCAAAATCGACCCCAAGTCCATCGGCGTGGGGCAGTATCAGCACGATGTCGACCAGGGCCTCCTCAAGCAAGCCCTGGAAGAGACAGTCGAAAGCTGCGTCAACTACGTCGGCGTGGACGTAAACACCGCCTCCGCCGCCCTGCTGGGCTATGTAGCCGGGATCACGCCTTCGGTGGCGAAGAACCTCGTCGCCTACCGCGACGCCCAGGGTGCCTTCCAGGCACGGGACGAACTGCTGGCGGTGCCGCGCTTCGGCGCCAAGACTTTCGAGCAGGCCGCCGGCTTTCTGCGGATTCGGGAGGGCCGCAACCCGCTCGACAATACGGCCGTCCACCCCGAATCCTATCCCCTCGTCGAACGGATGGCGAAAGACCTCCGCCTGCCTCCCGGCGCGTTGAGCGACCACCCCGACCGCCTCCAGACGCTCGACCTGGAACGCTACCGGACCGACGCGATCGGCCTGCCTACGCTCCGCGACATCGTCGAAGAACTGAAAAAGCCGGGACGCGACCCGCGCGCAGCGTTTCAGTACGCGACGTTCCGCAACGATGTGCAGGCCATCACCGACCTTTCGGAAGGCATGGTCCTCGACGGCGTGGTGACCAACGTGACCAACTTCGGCGCGTTCGTCGACGTGGGGGTACACCGCGACGGGCTGGTGCACGTCTCACAGCTTGCCGACCGGTACGTACGCGATCCTCATGAAGTCGTCAAGGTAGGCCAGGTCGTCACCGTACGCGTGACGGAGGTAGACACCCGCCGCAACCGGATCGGCCTGTCGATGCGCAATGAATGAGAGCCCCCGTTCAGATCGCCTTGATTACGTGCCTGTGTCTATTTTCTTCGGGCGGTTATGCCTATGTTTGTTCGGGATACCCCTCCGTCGCTGCGCGACACCTCCCCTGGCTCAGGGGAGGAGCCGGGCAGTCCGAGCCATACCTGCTCTCCCCCTAACGTAGGGGGAGTACGTCGGCAGGGAAGCAGTGATGATTCGGCTATGCTGCTCTCCCCATAACGTAGGGGGAGTACCCCGAAGGGGGGAGGGGGTACGTCATACAGACGGTAAGGATTGAGTAGGCTTCATGGCGAAGGAATACCGCTCAGAGCATGTACGCAACCGCAAATCGCGGGAGGAACAGCGCAGAGCGTTGCGAAAAAACATGACGCCGGCCGAAGCAGCGCTCTGGGAGCGACTCAAGAACAGGCAACTCGACGGGAGAAGATTCCGGCGGCAGTACAGCGTCGGCCCGTACATCCTCGACTTCTACTGCCCTACAGAGAAGCTCGCTGTTGAATTGGACGGGGCGGTGCATTTCAACCCGCTGCGTCGTGCATACGACGAGGAACGGGACACGTTCTTGAGGCAGCACGGCATCCGAACGGTACGCTTCGAGAACCGTGAGGTGTTCGACGATCCGGAGCAGGTACTGGAGGCCATCGCTTGGCATTTTACCTGAACGTGGCTTTCCTATGTATAGTGAGGGTAGGTGTCTCCGCCATACCCCTCCGTCGCTGCGCGACACCTCCCCTGGCTCAGGGGAGGAGCCGGGCGGTCCGAGCCATACCTGCTCTCCCCCTAACGTAGGGGGAGTACCCCGAAGGGGGGAGGGGTATGATGGGCCGCTACGTTTCAGCAACTGCCTATCGGCAATGAGGCGATTGTAAAGCCGAGGATCCTACCCCTCCGTCGCGGAGCCTGCCCCGTCAACTCCGTATCAGGCGCTTGTAGACGATGCGATGGGGGCGGTCGGCTTCGATGCCGAGGCGCTGGCGGCGGTTTTCTTCGTATTCGCTGTAGTTCCCGTCGAACCAGTAGATCCGGCTCTCGCCCTCGAAGGCCAGGATGTGCGTGGCGATGCGGTCGAGGAACCAGCGGTCGTGGGAGATGACCACCGCGCACCCGGCGAAGTTGAGCAGGGCCTCTTCGAGCGCCCGCAGGGTATTCACGTCGAGGTCGTTCGTCGGCTCGTCGAGCAGGAGGACGTTGGCGCCTTCCTTGAGCATCTTGGCCAGGTGGACGCGGTTGCGCTCGCCGCCCGAAAGTTCGCTCACCTTCTTCTGCTGATCGCTGCCGGCAAAGTTGAACCGCCCCACGTAGGCACGCGAGGGGACGTCGCGGTTGCCGACCTTGAGGACGTCATGCCCGCCGGAGATCTCCTCCCAGACGCTCTTGCCGGGATCGAGGGGACGATCCTGGTCCACGTAGCCGAGTTGGACGGTGTCGCCGACGCGGATGGTGCCGGCGTCGGGCTGCTCCTGGCCGGTGATCAGGCGAAAGAGCGTCGTTTTGCCCGCCCCGTTCGGGCCGATGACACCGATGATGCCGCCGGGCGGCAAGGCGAAGCGGAGTTCCTCGAACAGCAACCGGTCGCCGTAGGCTTTCGCGACGTCGTCGCCTTCGATCACGAGGTTGCCCAGGCGCGGCCCGGGCGGGATGGGAATCTCGACCTCTTCGTTCCGTTGCTCCTGCTGCTGCGCGAGCATCTCCTCATAAGCCGTGATGCGCGCCTTGCTCTTGGCATGGCGGCCTTTCGGCGAGGTGCGTACCCAGGCCAGTTCGCGCTCCAGGGCTTTCTGCCGCTTCGACGCCTGCTTTTCTTCGACGGCCATCCGCTGCTGCTTCTGCTCCAACCACGCGGTGTAGTTTCCTTCAAACGGGATGCCGTGACCCCGGTCGAGTTCGAGGATCCAGCCGGCGACGTTGTCGAGAAAATAGCGGTCGTGCGTGACGGCGATGACGGTGCCGGCATAGCGGGCCAGGTGTTGCTCCAGCCAGGCGACACTCTCGGCGTCGAGGTGGTTGGTGGGCTCGTCGAGCAGCAGGACGTCGGGCTCTTGCAGGAGAAGGCGGCAGAGCGCCACGCGCCGCCGTTCGCCACCCGAGAGGACGCGCACCGGCGTGTCGCCCGGAGGGCAGCGCAGGGCATCCATCGCCATCTCCAGCTTGCTGTCGATGTCCCAGGCCCCCAGGTGGTCGATGCGCTCCTGGAGCTTGCCCTGCCGCTCCATCAACGCCTCATAGTCGGCGTCCGGCTCGGCAAACCGGGCGCTGACCGCCTCGTACTGCTTCAGCAACGTGACCGCCTCGGCGGCTCCTTCTTCGACGATATCCTTGACCTGCTTGCCGGGACCGAGATCCGGCTCCTGGGCCAGATAGCCGAAGGTGATACCCTTCTGGACCTCGATCTGGCCCAGGTAGTTCTGGTCCAGCCCCGCGATGATCCGCAGCAGCGTGCTCTTGCCGGACCCGTTGAGGCCCAGCACGCCGATCTTGGCGCCGTAGAAAAACGACAGGTAAATGTCGCGCAAGACCTTCTTGTTGGTAGACTGGTAGACTTTGTTCACGCCTACCATCGAAAAGATAATCTTGTTGTCGCTCACAGGTATGCCTGTACGGATAAGGGATAAATGACTTACGAAGCGGTCTGCCCCGTCAGTTCGATGAACCGATCCAACTCCTTCTGCAAACGAGCCCGCATGGGCGCGAGCCTGTCGTCGGCGTGGGCGCGGCTGGCCTGCAACACGGCTTTAAAGAACCAGACCTGCGCTTCAGGCCCGGCGGACAGGGCCCGGCGGCCTTCTCCCTTCGAGAAGATATCGATACCTTGCGCCAGGCTCTCGTTCATGGTCCACAGGTTGTGCAGCTTGTCGGCGAGGCTGATGGCGACGGCGGCGGCGGGGCCTTCGCGAAGCCGGGCGATGTAGTCGACCTTCCGGTCCCGCCAGGGACGCACCGTCCCGTCGGCGTCGAGGCGCGGCTCGCTCACCGTCTCGACGAGGAGCGTCACGGCGTCCCCCATCAACTGCCGCAGCCGGGCGCGGCGAAATCGTTGCCCGAAGCGGTTGCCGTCTTCGAGTACGTCGTGCAGGAAAGCGGCAGCGACGGCGGCATCGTCCCATCCGGCCCGCTGGACGGTGAAGGCCACCGCCGTCACATGGGCCGTCACCGGCACACCGAGGGCGGTGTCATCCGGCAGGTCGAACGCCGGGACGCGCCACCGGCTCTTGCGATAGGTGCCGTCGTGCCATTGCGCCGCCAACTCGATGGCCTGCTCCAGGAGTGGGCTGAAGACCTCCATAGCTTAGAGTTCAATGATCCGGTGCGACGCGGTATCCAGCGACCCTTGACGCATCAACGTCGCGAAAAAATCGGGACCGTACTTGTTGAGAAAATAGACCCCCGAGAGGGCGCGTTCCTGGAGAGCGCCACCGGGATAGAGGTTGTGCCGGGCTTTTTCCAGCTGGGTACGGACCTGGTCGTGGTTCTGCTTCTCGGCCCGGACGACGCGGCTCTTCAGCTTCTCCAGCTCCTTGAACAACGTCGCCCGCGTCGCCTCGGCCGTCTTGACGAGCGTCCGGTCAATCTGTTCGATCTTCGGCTTGATTTCGTTGACGGCCTGGTGCAAATGCCGCCCGGCCTCGCGAAACACGGCGTCCATATCCACCGCCATCCCCTGCAAAACGACCCGCTGGAAAAGCCGGTCGAGGTCTTCGCCCAGGTCGGCCACGTCGATTTCGTACCGATCCAGGATCTTTTGCACCTTGCCTTCGACGACCGAGAGGCTGGCGCGCGGATAGATGATCGGCAGGGGGACGCCGGCCCATTCGTAGATCGGCTTAAACTGCGCAAAGTAGGATATTTCGCCGGGGCCGCCCACATACGCAGCGGTGGGCAGGAGCCAGTCTTGCATCAGCGGTCGCAACACGACGTTAGGGCTGAAGCACCGGGGGTCGGAGTCGAGCAGCGCGATGAGCTGGTTGGCCGAAAACGTACGGTCCATATCGCGGAGCCGGAACGCATCGCCGCCGGCTGACGCAGCGTCGACGTCGATGGCATGGCGACCTTCGCCGTCGCACAGGAAGAGGTTCGTCGGGCGTGTGTGTACCTGGGCATGGAAATCCTGCGCCAGCGTGGCGCTGACCTCCTGCAGCAGGGCGGATGAGGTCGCATAGTCCTGGATCTCTCGCCGAAACAGCGGAGACGCCTCCCGTTTGAGCCGTCCGTCGTCCGGGTCGATGAAGACGAGGCCGGCGTCGGGGAAAAGCGTCCGCATGAAGCGCGCAAAGGCATCGAGCATCGTCACACCGGGTCGGTAGGCCGCCCGGAGCTGTGCCATCAGCGCTTCATGGAAGTCGGACGGGGGAATCGTGTCCGCCACCTGGTCGAGGACGTGCTCGATCTGCCCGGTGAGTTTGAGCCTCCCGACGGGGCCGAGGTTGCCCTGCGCAGGCAACGTATGTCCGGTATACCGGACCGACACGACGTCGTTGCCCCGCAACAGGTCGATGCCGGCCACCTCGGCGAAGTCGTGGTCGCCGCCTTCAAGCCAGAAGACCGGCACCACCGGGCGATTCGTCTCCTCGGCGAGTTGCCGGGCGAGGTGGAGCGTCGTGAGGGTTTTGTAGGGGGTATAGAGCGGCCCCGACAGCAACCCTACCTGTTGGCCGGTAACGACGGCCACCGTCTCGGCCCCGCGCAAGGCTTCGATGTGTTCCCGGGTTGCCGCGTCGAGTCCCCACCGCTTGTTCTGTTCGAGCAGCACGTCGGCCAGGAGATCGCGGTTACGCGGGTGCCGGGCAGCCCGCTCGGCGGCCCGGCGCCGGGCGGCCGGGTCTCGCCAGTCGCCGGCAAAAAATCCGGCGAGGCGGTCATAGTCGGTGCAATACGTGGTAAACAAAGCCGGAAAGCCCTGCATGCGGGTGAACGGCACCCGGTGCCGGTCAGGCTGGATCACGGTCGTCGTCATGGTGCTCTCCCTTGTATAAACGAGAGAGCGAAGCTCCGTGGGCCTGACGGCGGGAAAGCTTCGCTCTCTGAATACCTCCTCGGATACCGGGGCGTGGCGACACGCTCAGTTCCGCTTGCCCTTGATTTGAGCAATCTCGTCGCGGAGCCGGGCGGCCTTCTCGTAGTCCTCTTCCTGGATCGCCTTGTCGAGTTGCTGTTCCATACGTTCTACGCGCGACAACGAGGCTTCCTCTTCCGGCGGGGTCGCATTGGTGAGGGTTGAGACGCTCTCGTCGTCGGTCGGGATGCCGGCTTCTTCGAGTACGAGGGGTGCCACGTAGATGGGCGCATCGACCCGAACGGCCAGGGCCACGGCATCGCTGGGCCGCGAGTCCAGTTGCCCCTCTTCGCCGTCGTGGATGTACCGGATCTTGGCAAAAAACGTCCCCTCCCGTAGTTCATCGATGACGACGTCCAGCACTTCGCCGCCCATGTCGTTGAACGCGTCGCGCAACAAGTCGTGGGTCATCGGGCGCGGCGGTTGGATCTTCTCAAGTTCGAGGGCGATCGCCTGCGCTTCAAAAGCGCCAATGATGATCGGCAGGCGACGGTTGCCGTTGATCTCTCCGAGGACCAGGGCATAGGCCCCCCCACTGGAGGGACTGGTCGACAGCCCGATTATATCGACTTGAATAAGATCCATAGTAATGACGGAACGACGTTATGAATTTTGCTCCTTCCCTTCGGTAACGGCGTCCCAACCGTCGTGCCGGCAAAATCCATATTGATGGCTACATGGTACGGTGTCTCGTGTACTCCGTCAACCCGGAAACGGTCCCGGCTCAGCGCAGTGCCTCCTTCAACGCGACCATAAAGGCCTTGTTCTCGGCGGCGGTACCGGCATTGACGCGGAGATAGCCCTGCAACTCGGGGTAGCCACTCATGTTGCGAACCAGGACGCCGGCCCCGGCCAGGCGACGCAGCAACACATCGGGCGGCACCGGCGTCCTGAAGAGCACGAAATTCGCCTGGGACGGTACTACCGAGACGGCGTCCAGGACGGCGAGGGCATCGGTAAGCGCCCCGCACGCACGCTTCATCAGGGTCACCCGTTCGCGGATCAACGCCGGGCGTTCCAACAACGCCAGCGCCGTTATCTCTGCCAGCCGATCCACCATGAACGGCAGGCGGGCTTTGAGCAGTTCGCCGATCACAGCGGGATGCCCGACCAGATAGCCCAGCCGTAGCCCCGCCAGCCCGTACGCCTTCGAAAAGGTACGCAGCAGGATCAGGTTGGGATAGGCATCAAGGATCGTCCGGGCGCTGACTTCCTCGGTGAATTCAACGTACGCTTCGTCGACGACGACGAAGCCGGGCGCGGCCTGTACGACGGCCTCGACCGCATCGAGCGGCATCGCCAACCCGGTCGGGTTGTTCGGCGTCGTCAACACCACCAGGGCCGGCCGGACGCGGCGGACGGCCGCCAGGATAGCCTCCGCGTCGAAGTGCAGGTCCGGGTGCGGCGGGATTCCCGTCAGGGCGCCCTCATGCAGGCGCACGACCGTCTCGTAGAGCGAGAACATAGGCCGGGGCAAGACGACGGGCGTCCCCCGCTCAATCATCGTCAGCCCGAAGGTATACGTCAGTTCGTTTGAGCCGTTGCCGACCAGGATGCCCTCCGGGTCCCAGTCTACAAGCCGACCGAGGGCATGGCGCAGGCGATCCGGCTGCTCTGTCGGATACCGGTTGAACGGCGTGTAAAAAAAAGCCTCCAGGAGTTCCTGTTTGAGGTCCTCGGGCACGTCGAGCGGGCACTCGTTCTGGTTGAGCTTGACCAGGATGTCCGGCATACCCCCGACGTGGTAGGGCCGTTCACGCCGTACCGCCGGGCGGATGTGGGACAAGACCTGTTCCAGGTCTTCTTTACGCATCGGTTCTACTTCGTTCATAAATCTACAACCGGTTCAACCGGACCTGGATGGCATGGGCGTGGGCCGTCAGGGCCTCCCTTTCGGCGAAGGTGACGATGTCCGGCCCGGTGGTTTGCAGCCGGTCGCGCGTGTAGGCGATGATCGACTGCTTGCGCAGGAAGTCGTCTACACCGAGTGCCGAAGCATACCGCGCCGTCCCGCCGGTAGGCAGCACGTGGTTGGGCCCGGCGAAGTAGTCGCCGACGGGCTCGGACGAATAGGGCCCCAGAAAGATCGCGCCGGCATGTTTGATGCCGGTCATCATCCGCCACGGATCGCGGACGATCAGTTCGAGGTGTTCGGGCGCCAGGTCGTTGACCATCTCGACGGCCTGCGCCAGGGTCTCGGTGATGATGCAGGCCCCGTAGGCCGGCAACGACTGCTCCAGGATAGCGCGCCGTTCGAGCGTGGGGATCATCCGCGCCAGGTGTTCGCAGACGGCCCATGCCAGGGGGCGATGCGGCGTCACGAGGATCGCGGAGGCGCGTACGTCATGCTCGGCCTGTGAGAGCAGGTCGGCGGCTACGAATTCAGGGTCGGCGGTCTCGTCGGCCAGGATCACGATCTCGCTCGGCCCTGCTAGGGCATCGATCGCTACCGGGCCGAAGACGAGCTTCTTGGCGGCGGCCACGTAGGCATTGCCCGGCCCGACGATCTTGTCCACCTTCGGTATGGACGCCGTGCCGAACGCGAGCGCGGCGATGGCCTGGGCACCGCCGACGGCATAGACGTGGCGGAGGCCCAGGAAATGGGCGGTCGCCTGTACGAGGGGATGGGGGCGCCCGTCCGGCCCCGGCGGCGAGACGAGGTGGATTTCTTCGACCCCGGCCACCTGCGCCGGGATGGCGTTCATCAACAGGCTCGATGGATAGAAGGCCGTGCCGCCGGGAACGTAGAGGCCGACGCGTTCGAGCGGCACGACGCGCTGCCCGAGCAGCACTCCGTCGCCGTCGTCCATAAACCAGGATTGCTGCTGCTGCTTTTCATGGAACCGCCTGATGTTGGCGGCCGCGTCGGCAATGATGCGGCGCATGGCGGGCTCCATGGCGTCGAAAGCGTCGGCCAGGGCCTCGGGGGGCGTCTTCAACGAGGCCGGGCGTACGCCGTCGAAGCGCTCGGTAAGGGCCAGGACGGCGGCATCGCCCTGCTCGCGCACGGCCTCCACGATGGCTTGCGCCGCCGCGTCCACCTCGGGATCGAACGAGGCTTGCCGGCTCAGAATAGCTTCGAGCTTTTCCGCTCGCTCTGCATACTCGACGACGGGAATCATAACCACGGCCGAACGGGAAGGTCTGAAGCAGGCCGGTTCTTCGCGGCCACGGGGGTATAAAGCGTTAAGCGCCGGAGAAGTTCTTAACGAAACAAGCCCTGCTGCATTCGCACGGCAGGGCTCGGACAGACATCGGAATACGCCGGCAGGGGTACCCTCTCCTAGTAGTCGTCGTCCCGGTAGATGTCCTCCTCGTCGCTCGGCAAATCGGGCAGATCCTCGAAGTCGTAATCAGGCAGACATTCTTCGCGGATGTGATTCATCACCTCGTGCATGGCACGGACGAATTTTCCGAAGTCTTCTTTGTAGAGAAAAAGTTTATGCTTCTCGTAGCGTCCTTCGTCTATCCGCTTACTTTCAGTGATGGTAATGAAGAAGTCGTCTCCGGAACGCGTCGATTTCACATCGAAGAAGTATGTGCGTTTACCGGCGGGAATACGCCGTGAATAGATCTCGTCGCGATACCGGCGCTCCTTCTCGCTGCTTTTTCCATCATAGGAACGCGAAGATGCAGGCCCTCCTTCGTTCGGGGTGTGCCCCTGGCCGTCGGGTTCGTAACTCATTAAAAACGCTCCTCACCTCCTTGCGTCAGGCAATAAGCCAACGGTGTGAACAAGAACATAGATAGGCTCTCCGAGAGAGCCACGGCCTGCTAATATGCAAAGGATCGCATCCAAACGCAATCCCCAAGATCCACGATTCTGTTTCTCGAAGCGCAACGCGGATCCGCTCCGGAGGAGTTACCCTTCGGGCGGCAGTATCGGAATCGAAGCCAGCGGCAGTTCATGGAGTATCCGAGGCTGAAGCAGCGGCTTGCCCAACACATAGCGAAGCTGCCGGGCCCGGGCCGGGCTCAGGCCCTCCAGCTTGGCCACGAGTTGACGCGCCCGTGGCGCGTCGCCGAGCGCCAGCACACAGAGGGCCAGGTCATAGAAGGCGGGCGCGAAGGCAGGATCATGCGCGACGACGGTGCGCAGCAACGCGGCCGCCTCCTCGTAGCGCAAACGCCCCATCAGGGTGCGTGCCAGCCCGTAGGCGGCGAAGTAGGCATACGGTTCGTACTGCAGGGTATGCCGGAAGAGTTGTTCGGCCCGGGCGTATTCCTTCTGCTGAAGATGATGTTGCGCCAGCATGTAGGCCGAGAGAAAGTTACCCGCGAAGGCATCCAGCGAGGCGCGATAGGCAGCGGCGGCGGTACGGCGTGTTCCCAGCAGTTGATAGATGACGCCGCGCAGAAAATGCAGGCGCGCGCTGTAGGCTTGCTCCTCCATCGCCGCGTCGAGATACGCCAGGGAGGTTTGGAGTTCAGGGATGCGGTACCCCATCGACAGCATCGTCGTCAGGCGAAGGGCCTGCACGTAGGGATGGGTGTCGAACGCGGGAGCGCGCATCATGGCATGCAGCGAGCGGGGCTTTTCCATCAACAGCTTTTGCGCCAGGGCAGGCCGCACATCGACGGCGATACATACCTCCTGATGCAATGTCTCGGGCTGGTCTCCGCCCACCGTGCCGGCGCTGACGGCGCCGAGAACCCGCCCGTGCCCGTCCAGGAGCGGCCCCCCGCTGTCGCCGGGCCGTACCGGGTTGGCGGTGATCCAGAGCGTCTCACCGGGCTGCAGGATCACACCATGAAAGCGACGGCCTGCCGTGCTGCGCTGGACGCCGCCGGGCCATCCGTAGGTAAACGCGACGGCCTCGGCCTCGTTGTGCCCGGCCTCGGGCGGCACACCGCCGCGCTCCGGGGCCAGTTCGAGGGGCGGCACCCCTGCAAAGGCGCGCGGGTCTACGTAGAGGAGCGCGACGTCGCGAATCGGGTCGATGGCCCAGGCTTTGCGCACGCGGAAGCGCCGGCCATCGGGCAGCGTCATCCAGACACGCCGCGCATCCATGATCACATGCAGGCTGGTGACGACGGCGTCCGGGGCGATCAGAAAAGCCGACCCTACCCGCACATACCCCGGTCGCCGCCAGGCACCCCGGCCCCGCTCGGCCATGATGGGAAAAACGGCCGTACGCCCTTCCTTGAAGCCGGGCGTCACCGCATACGCAAGGATCTCGCGCGCCGCCGTCCCATACCATTGTCCGTCGTACCGGAAGCGAAAGGCAGGCAGGCTATGCGTGCCGGAACGCTGCGCCCGCAGGATAAATCGACGTACCAACACGAAGGGATGGGACCCATCCCTCCGGAAACCCGACACGGTCGATTCTTCACGCACCCGTTCGAAGCCGGCGGCTTCAACCGGATAGGACACCGCCATCAATGCGCGTTCCAGACCGGCGGCGGCCTCCTGGGAAGACGGCGAGGCATAGACCTCGACGTCGAACGCAAAGGTGACGCCCACGGCGACGACCTGCCCGCTTACCTTGCTGAACACCTGCAGCGAGGCGTCTGCCGAAGCAAGCGACTGGGCGAGAGCCGGGACGCACAGGCTCAGCAGCCCGATCAGGCCGACCGCAAACGCCCGGCACCGGCTCTGTCGATCAACCTCACGCATGCCCTCGGGTGTGTTTTGATGAGGCGTCGGGCCGACACGATACCCTTAAAACACTTGAAAACCAGGTCATAACGAAGTCCCTGCCCGGAAAAACGCACAGGTCCGGCGATCCTCACGCCTCGCGGATGATGGCCGCCACGAGGCGCTGCAACCGTTCCCGAACGCGCCGGCCTACGTCGAGTACGTCTTCGTGCGCCAGCGGCTCCGTACCCAGGCCCGCCGCCGGGTTGGTTATCGTCGAGATGCCGAGCACCTGCATGCCCAGGTAGCGCGCCTGGAGCACCTCCGGCACCGTACTCATGCCGACGGCATCCGCGCCGAGGTAGGCAAAGTGCTTGATCTCGGCTTTGGTCTCGTAGCTGGGCCCCAACGTCCATAGATAGACGCCGCGCCGCGTGGCGATGCGGTGATGCAGGGCAACCGCCTCGGCCCGGTCGAGCCATTCGGGATCGTAGGGCGCCGACATGTCGGGAAAACGAGGACCTCCATCTTCAGTACGCCCCGCGAGGGGATTCGCAAAAGCCAGGTTGATGTGGTCGGTGATGAACATGAGCGTGCCCGGCACGAAAGCCGGGTTGATGCCGCCTGCCGCGTTGGTGACCAGCAGCCTGCGGGCACCGAGGGCATGAACGAGACGAATCGGAAAGGTGACGGCCCGCACGGGGTGGCCTTCGTAAAGATGCACGCGCCCCTGCACAAAAACAACGTCGCGGCCCTCCAGGCGGCCGAACACGAGCCGGCCCCGGTGCCCGGCTACGGTGGCGTGCGGATAGCCCGGCAGCGAAGCCGTAGCAAGCACCGTCGGTGCCTCAGCGAGGTCGGCCAGGCTGCCCAGGCCCGAGCCCAGGACGAGTGCCAACGCCGGCACCCGTGCCTCTTGCCGCCGTATCACCTGCACCGCCTCCGCAACGTCGGCTGCGCCCTTGAGATCATCCCGCATCATGGCGTACCACGCTTTGCTGCTGGCTTGTTGGAAGGCCCGGCCTGCACCTGCTACCCCTCACGTTCAGCCCAACGCCGGCTCACGCTTCGGCAGGAACCTGCTGTTGACCGGAAGACTGTGCGGCATACACCGCGCTACGGTCCAGCTTGACGACGATCATGGTCATGTCGTCGTGACGACCGGCGGCTTCGACGAAGTGATGCACGTCCTCGGCGACGGCGTGTAGAATCTCGCTGGCCGACCGCTGCCCTACGTCGCTTACCTTACGCGCCAGCCGGTCGTCTCCGTACTGATCCTTGAGGGCATTCATGGCTTCCGAAAAGCCGTCGGTGTAGAAAACCAACACATCGCCGATGCGCAGATCGATCGTCCGCTCCTCGATCGTGGTGTCGAACGTAGCACCTGTGACGAGGCCGATGGCCAGGCCCGTCGGCTGGATCAGGTCCGGCTCCTGGCTCGGCGAGCGCTTGAGGATGACGGGGTTGTGCCCGGCACGGGCAAAGGTAAAGGTACGCGCTTCGACGTCGAAGATTCCGTAGATCATCGAGATGAAGGTGCCCCGCGGGACGTTCTCGCAAAACAACACGTTGAGACGACGCATCACGTCGGCAGGGCCCAACCCTTCGCGGCTGAGCGTCTGCAAGATGCCTTTGACGAGGGTCATGTAGAAGGCGGCCTGCGTCCCTTTGCCGCTCACGTCGCCGACGACGACCGCCAGCTTGCCCCGGCCGATGTGCACAAAGTCGTAATAATCACCGCCGACTTCGTGTGCGGCCAGGCACATCGCGGCGATGTCGAGGCCGGGCATGTTCGGCATCCGGCGCGGCAGGAACGACTCCTGGACCTGCCGTGCGATGTCGAGTTCACTCTTGAGCCGCTCCCGGTTCTTCAACTCGGAGATGTAGGTCGGGACGTACTCGGCGGCGGCACGGCGTGTCTCGCCGCTGATGACGCCACGCGTACCGGCTACGACGAGCCCGCCCACGAAGAGCCCGGCGAGCCAGATGTCCAGGATCGCCGGAGATCCCTCGACCAGCCACCCTTCACTCAGCATCCAGAGCAAATAGGCCACAAAATACCCGACGAAGCACGTCAAAAAATCGTAGCGCCAGAAAGCAAGCCCCAGGGCCGTCCCCCAGAGGGCCGACAGGATCCAGGTATACCCGACGGGTTGAAGCTCGATGGCAGCCCCCTGACCCAGCACCATGGCGACGATGATGGCGCCCACGACGAGCCAGGCGCGGGGCCGGAACCCGTAAGCAAACGTGCCGACGGCCAGCAGCAACAGGATCAGGATGAGATAGCTCTGCATGCCGCTCAGCGCCGACAACCAGATCATCGGCTGCCACGTCTGACCATAGACAAACTCGCTTTCTAAATCGATTATGGCATCGGGAAAGAAAAACAACAAGCCGGCCACGAGGCCGAGCAGTATCAGGGCCAGGGCGACGCCGCGCAACAGCGCCGCACCCACGAAGATGTTACGAAAGGCGCCCAGCCGAACCAGGCTTGAGGCGTGCAGCTTCTTCGACCACGCCGCCCGCGCCAGCGAGTCGGTCGCACCGGAGAGGATCAACACAAAAAGCCCTACCGCCCCGCCGCCTACCGAAGACGCCACCACCCGGACCAGGAGTTGAAGGCCGACCGAATCGACATCCTCGGAGAAGTTCAAGTCGCGCATGAGCCCGATGAGGAGGGCCGTAATGCCGCCGATCACCGCGAGATCGACCAGGATCGCACGCCCGTCGATGAGCCGGGACGCAAAGCGCTTGAAGAAGGCGACGATCAATACGAGCACGAGGACACCGTAGAGCACAACCTCCGCGACCGTAGCCACGATGCCCGGGATCTGAGATTTCGCCTCTCCTTCCGTGCCGAAATCGATACCCTCCTGGCCCGAACCTGCACGGACCGAGAAACTATCGTCCGGCTCCAGGAAGTCGACGTCGAGTTCGAAAAGCGCCCCGGCGGCGGAGAGGGTCACGTCGGCGCGTACCTGCTGGCCGTGCAGCGGCTGGGAACGCATGAAACGGATGTGCGCGAGCTGGTTGTTGCGTTCGGGCAACACCCACATCGAGTCTACCCGAAAGTCGCCGGCGGCCCATACGGCGCGCTGGAGGTGATAGCGAGCCAGCGTCACCGCCGTCTCCGGCCCAAACCTGACGGAGACGTCCTGGTCTTGAAGCTCCGCGAGCCTGACAAACGCATCGCGGCCGTCGAACGGCTTCACCAGGGCTGGTTCAGCCTGCCAGAGCGAATCTCCGGGATCAAAAAAAAGGGCGGAGACGAGGAGCGAGTCCGAGAACACACTCAGATCAACCTTTTCGCGCTCCTCGGTATTGGGCGTGGGAGATGCGATCGTCGCCTGTAACGCGCGGCGATCGACGCGCTGTTGCGCGGTGAAGCGGCGGGGCGAGGGCGGCGGTCCGGGTGGAGGACCGCTTACCGGAAGCCGCGTCCGCTCAAAATCCCAGACCCTCCCCTGCACGGTGACGTTCAGGGTATAGGGCGGCAGGTTGTTATCACGCTCTTCCTCGTCCAGGGCCGTGTAGCGCACACGCCAGTAGTACGCCGGCACGTCTACGTTGCGCTCGGGATCTTTCAACAGCTGCCCCGTCGCCGGGCGCCCGAGGTCGGCCTGGAGGGCTTTCAGCAGGTCCGGGTCGCGGCGCATCGACACCCGGGCGTCGTATCCATCGAGGGCATAGCCACTCTCCGCCAGAAAAGCGTCCGCCGCTTCACGGGCCGCGGCTCCTCCCAGCGCATAGCTCGCCGCCGCGTCGGGATGCTGCGCCGGCATCAGGACAACGTACAGGATCGCCCCGGCGACGGCCAGCCCCAGGAGCAGCACGTCACTTCGGGTCCATCCATGAAGCTTGGGCGGCACAGCCGTCATCGCGTCGCTTGTAAGATTCTATAGTTATGCAGGCTCCACAAGATCTGCTGAACCGTAACCCGTACGATGGTGGTGACCGGAATAGCCACCAGCATCCCGACGATGCCGCCCAGTTGTGCGCCCATGAGTACTACGAACAGGATGACAAGGGGATGCGCCTGTGCCGCTCGGGAAAAGATGAGCGGCTGAAACAGCACGTTGTCCGCTATTTGCGTCAACCCCATCGCCACGAATATACCCGGCAAAAGCGAGAAGTCGCCGGTCTGGGTAATACCGACCAGCGCACCGGCTAAAAAACCCATCAGGGGGCCAAAATACGGAATCGTGTTGGCCAGTCCTGCAAAGATACCAACGGCCAACGCCGAATCCAGCCCCACGATGGATAGTAAGAGGGTCGACACTGTTGCGATTGACAGGCTCTGTAAAAACAAGGCTTTGAAATACCTCCCGATGTTCGTCTCGACCTTTTCGGTGATGGCAAGGGTGATCTCAAAATACCGATTGGGAACGAGCCGAAACAGGCTCTGCCGGATCCGCGCTCCGTCTTTGAGGATAAAGAAGGCGACGAACGGTATGACGATCACCGCATAAAAGATGTCGGTAAAAAACACGACGACAGACCCCATCAACTGGGTGATGCGGTCGGCCCGGAACAGGGTTTCGAACACTTCGGTGATGGCGTCGAGGATGACGCCCTCTCGCATCGGTACCACCTTGTTCAACCGGTTCTCGATGGACGACACCACCTCGGAAAAGAGTACCGCGCGCACCCGCAACCCGAGCGCATAGATGGCCTGCCCGTCGGAAGCCCCGTTCAGAGCAGCCTCTGGCACGTCCGCAACCTCCACACGTTCCCCCAGCGTGATCACCACGTCGCGTTGTTGTCCTTCGGCGTCCTGCACGCGAAGCCGGACGACGTCGCCCATTTCCTTGTCGCCCACGAGCCGCTGCAACTCATCCGACTCATGAACGACCTGGCCGTCCAGCGACAGGATGAAATCGCCGGCGTTGAGCGTAGAGCGTCCCCGGGCCGAGCTCGACACGAAATCGGTGATCTGAATCGCCGACTTGCGCGAGACCTGCTGCGACAGATCTCGCACTTGCCGGGCCAGAAACGGCACCAGAAAGGTTAGCAAGATGCTAATGAAGACGACGAGCAAGAGGAAGGTGGAGAAGATGGCCGGAATGCGTCCCAGCCCCACCCCCTGAAAACGATCGACGACGGGACGCAACAAATAGGCAGCCACCAGCCCGAAGACGAGGTAGATGATCAGCGAGGAAAAATACCAGACCAGCCAGACCCCTACGGCAATCACACCGGCGCTCAGCAGGAAGCGGATGACGCGGTCGAACGTAAAGCGAAACGGTTTGAAGGCCGGTTGCTCGTAGCCGCGAAGAACCGGCCGCTGGGCACTCGGTGGGTCGGGCTTTTCCTGCATGGGTTTGTGCGTTCCGGTAGCGCCGTTTATGGGAAGAAGGGTGGCCTGTACCAAGCTTGCCGGGCTGACGGCGAAAAGCCGCCCCGAATGAACTGCCAACGCCTCGTGCCCCCTATCGGGTCACCCCGAACGCGGTAACATGCCAACACTCAAACACCATCCTCTTCGAACTCATCGACGATGCGACGGACGGTATCGTAAGAGAACCCTCGCCGCACGAGGTATTCGGATAATTTTTTCCGGCGTTTGTTCGGGTCGGTTTCGGTCGCGAGGCGGGGCCATCGCTTCGCGGCATGGAGACGCGCTGCTTCCAGCACGTCTTCAGGGTTAACGACGGCATCGAGGGCGGCGTCGATGATCCGCGCGGGCACCCCGCGCCGGAGCAGGTCGCTGCGCAGCCGCCTCGGGCCGTACCCTCGGTTTCGAAACCGGGCCTCTACATACGCTCGGGCATAGGCGGCATCGTCCAGGTAATCGAGGGCCCGCAGGCGGTCGACGGTACGCTCGGCAATCGATGCGTCGAATCCGCTGCGGATGAGCTTCTGCTGCACCTCGTGCTCGGTACGCGCGCGGTAGCTGAGATAGTCGAGGGCTATTGTATTGGCCGTACGGACCTCGTCGGCTTCAACGAACCGCTGCTGTTCGTCGACGCTTAGCGTACGCCCTTTCTGTATGCCGAACGCGACGACGAGGTCGACATGGACGCCGAAGGCAAACGCCTCTTCGATAAACACCGATACGCGGTTCGGGTTCTTCTGCTGCTGCACCAGGCGGGTCACCCTACCCGGTCGCAACGCGCGTTGTTCGTCGTCCTGTTCCATGCAACGCCAGGGGTGAGGCTCGGCGTGTTTGTGGGGCCCTGCACAGCGGCTACCGTCTGCTCCTCGTGTGGCATGGTAGCAGTTATCCCGGCGAATGATCCCGCTCATTCCACCTGCACCCGGATGGAGTCGAGCGAGAGGCCGGCGACGATACCGATGGCCCCTTCGACGTTGGAGACCGGCTCACGCCGTTCGGGGTCTCCCCGGCTGGAGACGAAACGGGCATAATCCTGCCCGCTCCGGATGAGGGCAACCCGAAGCGTATGGGCCGGCAGCGGGGTGTCCCGGGTCTCTACGGGCACGGCGTACACGCCCGTCCAATAATGACGTCCTCGTTCGTCCCGGGGCGTCTCGCGCTCGCGGAAGATCTGCTCGGGCCGCAGGAAGAAGTCGTCGAAGGTGGGCCGCGAGGGCAGCAAGGGCTTGAGTTGCGTGCGGATCCAGTAGGCGCTGTCCGGCCCGGTCTCCTCGAAGTCGACAGACCACAAGAGCGTGACCTCGACGAGATAGACGAGCCCCCGCTCGGCCCCGGTCCGCAGGGAGTCGAGTTGGAGGGAGTCGAGCTGTACGGGGTCGATGAAGAGCGAGTCGAGGATAATGCCGTCGACGGGTTCATCGGGCACGGCGATGCGGATGCTGTCGAGCGTCAGCGCCGGAGGCACGGTGCTCAGGGCGGTGGCGTGCTGGCCGCGCCACATAGCCTCGAAGGCCAGCGGCATCCGGGTCGGTACGGCGCGCGTCTGGGCCGGACGGTAGCGCCCCGGCTCTGCCTCAAGCGGGTGATACGGGATCGGCTCGGCACCCAGGGCGAGCGTCACTTCGGCATCTTCGACGGCGGTGGTTGCGTCGAACGGATACGCCTGACTCAGCGGGCGGGTCTGCCACAGCCGCACCGTAGGCAATGGCTTCTCGGCGTCGAAGAAGGCTTCGACGACGAGCAACGCGTCTTCTTGCGGCGCCACGGTGTCGCACCGCGCCCAACACGCCAACCCGGCTACGAGCAGCGCCCACGTCATCACAAGGTGTCCTCCCCGGGTCATAGGGTTCCGTGTCTACGTTTCAAAGCTCCATCCGCACTTCGAACAAGGGCAGCAACGGCAAGCCGCGCCGGTTGATGACGGCGACGGATTCTTCCTGGCGGGGATCGTAGAGACGATCCACCACGTTGCGATGGTTGGTCACGTTAAACAGGTGCAGCTGGGTCCGGAAACGCACGCCGAAAGCACGAAACCGATACCCCGCCATCACATCGAAGCGCAGGTACGGCGGGAGCCGCCCGTTGTTGATCTGCGGGCGATGCAAGAACCGCCCCGGCTCATCGTCCAGCGGATCATCGAGGGCGTACCGCGCCACCGGGACGGTGACGGGAAAACCACTACGCCAGTCGACCGACACGGAATAGGACCAGTGCGGCCCGTTCCGGCCGACGGCGCCTCGGAAAGCCCGAGGCAGATCGAACCGCGTAGGCCGATAGCCGGCTTCGCCGAGATCCGGCGCCCGGCTGGTCGACCGCCCCCCGGCGTAGCTCAGCCACACCTGCCAGAACCCGCTCTCGTACCGCGCCGACAGTTCGAGACCGTACGCCCGTGCCTTCCCCCGCGTATACTGCCCCAGGAGGGCGCCGACCTCGATGCCGGGGCCTTCCAGCCCGTCTTTTGCCTGAAACTCGTCTCTCGGCAGCAATACCTGGTCCGCAAACCGCCAGTAGCCGTCGAAGGCTACCGTCAGGCCCGGCAGCGGGTATGCTTCGGCACCGCCGGAGACCTGCATGCTGCTCGACGGCGGCACGGAACGGCTGGCCGGGATCCAGCGACTCGATACCAGGTCGTAGAGCAGCGAGAAGCGATCCCGGACGCGGTGCAGGTACTGTACCTGTACGCCGGCGGCACCCCGCAACACCAGGCGATCCGGGTCGACGGCATAGCGCAACCCCAGGCGTGGGCTCAGCCGCACATACGATCCGCCGCTGAAGAAGCTCGCCCGCAAGCCCGGCTGGACCTGCCATCGCGCTGAAGGCTGCCACGAATCCTGCACATAGCCCACCACCTCGAACGCTTCAAGCGTGCTGAACTGGTCGAGGGAGTCGACGGCGCCGGGCGAGCGCTGGACGCGCGCATCGAGCCGGCTCTGGAAGCCCCGCCGCACGACCTGCACCCCGGCGCGCAATTGATGCGCCAGCGAAGGATAAAAGTCGACATCCACTTTCAAGCCGAGATCGCGCAGGCGCACCCCGTAGTCCGAGGCTACCGAAGACGCCTCGGTCGGGCGGATGAGCACGTTCTCGCGCGCCCGGTAGCTGGAACGGTAGGCCGTCGCCGTCACAAAGAAGCGGCGGGAATAGAGATACTGGTAGCGCACGCTGGCCAGCCGGTTGCCCCACTTCTGGTCGATCTCAAAGAAAAGGTCGGCCGGCTTGAGCCATTCGGAAAAGTCGAGCGAGAGATCGAACGGCAGGCGTACGTCGAGCACGTCACGCCCTTCATAGTAGCTCAACGAGACGCGATGCCGGACGCCGGACCGCCACGTCATCTTGCCGCTCAGGTCGTAAAAATAATAGCCCGTCCGCAACGTGTCCCGGACGCCGTTCTCCTCGACGGGATGTTCGGTGCCGATGATCGTGTCGATGTAGGAGCGGCGTCCCGAAAGCATGAACGAGATGTTCTCATTGATCGGGCTCTCGACGATGAAACGCCCGCTGAGTATGCCGAGCGCGGCCACTACTTTGGGTTGATTGCGGCTGCCGTCCTTCATCTCGGCGGCAAGCACGGCAGAGAGGCGCCCTCCGTACTCGGCGGGAAAAGAGCCCCGGTACAGCTTGATGTCCTTGAACGTCTCGGTCTGAAACGTCGAGATCAGGCTGAAGGCATGCCACGGATGATAGACCGGCACCCCGTCGAGGAGATACAGGTTCTGGCCGGGTTCGCCGCCGCGCACGATGAGCCCGCCGTTGATCTCTCCGGCTTTCTGCACGCCCGGTATCCACTGCAGCGCCTGGAACAGGTCCGGCTCGCCGGGAAAAGAGGGCAACCGCTCCAGCGCTTGCACCGGTACGTTGACGACGCCGGGTTCTACCGGAACGATCTCGTTGCGCGCAGCCTCGACGACGACCTCCTCGGACTGCAAAGCACCGGGCACCAGGCGGACGTCCGACGTCGCGCTCCCGGCCACGATCAATGTATCGCGGGGTTGGTAGCCGAGAAAGGAGAACCGAATGTTGTAGCCCTGCACCGGCAGCGACGGCAGGGCAAAATAGCCCGCCTCATTGGTCGTCGTCCCCAGTTGAAGGTCGGGCAGGTAGACGTGTGCGCCCGGCAGCACCTCACCCGTCTCGGCGTCGGCGACGAACCCCCGGAGCATACCGCGAGGTAGCGCCTGAGGCGCCGGGCTGTCGGCTTCTCCGGCTACGGTGGTGAGGACGTACTGGCGGCGGCGGACGCGTGCCGCCCGCAGGTTGTAGCCGTAGAGCAGGCAGGCCAGGGCGGCTTCGACGCTGTCGCCTTCATAACGGCAGGTGGTCGTGCGGCCTGCTACCTGGCGCTCCGCAAAGACGACATCGACACGCTCCCGGGCACTGAACCCGGTGAGGGCCTCTCTGAGAGCCATGTCCCGTACGTCGAGCCGGATCGCCTGTGCCTGCCCCGGACGGGGCAGTGCGATGGCCAGCAACAGTCCCCCTATGACGACGCACCAGAAGATCCGCACGTGAGAACATCCTTTTCCATGCATACTTCCGCTACTGTACGGGTCCGGCGCCGTGCTTTCAAACCATGCGTAACCCCTCCTTCGTCCTTCCAGAAAACCCAACTATGACCCGTCGCCTGGTGTTTCACGATAGCCGGGATAAAATTATTCGCCGCGCAGCACGTCGGCAGGATTGGCCGTGACCAGCGTACGCGCCTGCATGGCGACGGACAATGCCGCCGTAACGAAGATGAGCGTGTAGGAAAAGATGAACAGGTCGGGCCCCATCGGCAGGTGGAGCGCCCGGGCATCGAACGCGGTAAACAGCGCCGTCAGCCCGAAGTAGCATACCGGGGACGCAATCGCCGCAGCCACCGCCAGCATGGTCAAGAACCCTCGGTTAACCAGCAGCGCGACCGAAGGCACGGAGGCGCCGAGCACCTTGCGAATGCTTACCTCTTTGAGGCGGCGCGCTATGTTCTGCGAAGCCAGCCCGAAAAGGCCCATACATGAGATCAGGAGGGCCAGCGCCGCGATGTAGGAAAAGGCTTCGGCAAGGTTCGCGTAGGACTGATAGTGTATGTCGAAGACGTCGTCCTGGAAAAAGAAGCTGAACGGAGCGTCCGGGAAAAGCCGCTTCCACACAGGTTCTAAGGCTGCCGCCGTCGCTGCGGCGGTGCCCGCCTGAAGCCGAATCGACAGGTACTGGTATGGCTGCTCGCCGGAGGGCAGGAAGAAGATCGGCCGGTCTCTCAGCATCGGATGCATCAGAAAGTCTTCGACCACACCGACGACCGTATAGATGGTACCGTCGACGCGGAGGGTCTGGCCGATAGGCTCGGTCCACCCTTCCGCTTCGGCAAAAGCCCGGTTGATCACCGCGTCGCTTGCGGCATCGACGTTCAGGTGCTCGTCGAAGAAGCGGCCCGACGCCAGCCGTAAACCCAGCGCTTCAAAATAACGGGGACCCACGCCGTAGTACCGCATATTTTTCTTGACACCCTCGATATCGACAACGGCCCCCCCGAGGGATTCTCCGACGTGGTGCTCCGAGCCCGCCACCTCGACCACGTTGGGATGCTGATGGATCTCGTTGCGCAACCGGGTAAACTGGTCGCTGCCGTTGATACGGACGACGAGGGTCTGGTCCGCCGGATAGCCCCAGTCCTGACGGAGCAGATACCGTCCGTTCAGCGTGGTGTAGACCCCTGAGATAACGGTGATGAAGGCCAGCACGAACTGCACCGTCAGAAAGGCCCGCGTAAACCACTGCTTCCGGGCCAGGGTATAATTGCCCCTGAAGATGACGACCGGCTGAAACGAGGCGATGTAGAAAGCCGGATAGGCTCCGGACGCAAACCCCACCACCGCGAGCAAGCCGACCAGGAAGAACCACAGCCCCAGGTTCTCGGTGAGCGACAGTGTGATCTGGTTGACAAAGACCCCGTTAAACAACGGCACCAGGAAACCCCAGGCTATCCCGAGCCCGAGCAGCAACGACAGGAAGCAAAGCAGGAGATTTTCGGCCATGAATTGCAGCACAAGCTGCATCTTCGTACTCCCCATGACCTTCCGCACCCCGATCTCTCGCAACCGGCGCACCGAGGCACCCAGTGAGATGTTAACATAGTTGAAGCAGGATAGCGCCAGCATAACCAGCGGTATCGCCAGCAGCATCAGGATAAAGCCGGGATGCGCGGCTTCCGCCACCCGTCCCTGGACCATGTAGGCGTCGGACGCCGGATGGCGCAGGTTGTCGAAGAGGAAGGATTGCACGGTCCATTCTTCGTTGGCCGCATTCTGCAAGGCGACGTAGGGCGTCATCCGAGCGGCCAGTGCCTCCATGTCTTTCGGCGCCCTGACCTGGATGAACGTAGCACTGGTAAAAACCGCCCAGTCGTCCAGGCGCTCGCCCCCGAGGTCGCGCTGCTTGTCGTAGTTGATCAGGAAGTTGAAGTAAAAACCGCGATTGTCCGGAAAAGCTTCGGCGACGCCCTGCACCGTGAACGTCTCGGTATGGTCGTTCCCGAACGAAAACGTGAGCTGTTTGCCCAGCGCAGGCTCCTGCCCGAAATATTTATAGGCCATCTCCCGGCTGAGGATGACGGCGCTGGGATCGGAGAGCGCGGCGGGGGAGCCGTAGGCCAGCGGAAAGGTGAACATGTCGAAAAAGCCCTCATCCGCAAAGACGATCCGCTCTTCGAAGATCCCGCCCTCGTATTGCACCAGCCCGCCCCGGCTGTTGAGGCGCACCGACCGTTCGATCTCGGGAAACGTCGCCGCCAGGACCGGCCCTAGCGGCATCGGTGAGGTGCCCCACGTTTGGAGTTCGTTGTCTTGCTCGACCGTATGCTCCACAAGAAAGATGGTCTCTCCGTTCTCATGGAAGCGGTCTATGGTCAGGTAGTTCTGTAAGAACACGTAGACCACGATGCTGCATGCCACCGCGACGGACAGGCCGAAGAGGTTGATAAACGACGCCACCTTGTTCTTCAGCAGGGTGCGGTACGCCGACGTGAAGTAGTTCTGCAGCATGATTGTATGCCAGTACGTTTTTTCATAGAGCCGGTCCGGCAACAGCCGCAGCACCTGGCCTCGATACCACCACCGCGCCCGGCGCGCGCCGCGCACGGTCGCCAGTTCGTGATAGAACTCCTCGAAGTCGCCCAGCGGCGTCTGCCATGCGTCCTTCAGCAGCCAGCCCAGCAAGGCCTCGGCCAGCGGAGGCGGGGTGTCGTGCCGGCGAGATTTCATCCGGATCCGCGCTCCAGGGCCAGCCGGGTCACGCCCGACCACATCGCCTGCTCCACGTCGCGCATCCGAATCAGCGCCTGACGCCCCTGGGGCGTCAATTGATAGATGCGCTTATGACGGCCTCCCCGCTCGGGTGTGGCTTCGGTCAGATGGGAGGTCAGCAGCCCTTTCTTTACAAGCCGTTCCAGCGGCGTGAAGATCGAGCTCAGGGACCACGCGTAGCCGGTGATGTCGGAGAGTTGCTTACGGATGGGCAGGCTATAGGCCCGGTCCTGTAACTTCCAGACGGCAAGCAAGACGAACTCTTCCGAACGAGAGAGGAGTTTCATACCAGCGGTGAGGCGATCTGCGGCTACGGTCTGGCACCGGCATACGCAACCCGACAGGTATGTTTCACTTTATGAAACTTTTTATTTCGGCGCCTAAACCTCAACTGTTGCTTTCGCTCTCTACCCATTGCACGGCGTGTTGCATGAGTTCGGCGGTGGTCTTGAGGTTCAGCTTATCCTTGATGCGCGCGCGGTAGGACTCGACCGTCTTGACGGAGAGGTGAAGCCGTTCGGCGATGTCCCGCGTACCGAGGCCGCGCCCGGTCAGTTCGAAGACTTCCAGTTCGCGGTCGCTCAACACTTCCAGGGGCGACTGGACCAGCGCCTGACGCCCGGAGGCGAACCCCAGCAGCAGCCGCTCGTTGACCTCCTCGCTTACGTAGATGCCGCCGCCCAGCACGCGCCGCACGGCCTTGACGATCCGGTCGGCGGCTTCGAGCTTCATGACGTACCCACGCGCGCCGGCCCGGATGGCACGCTCGGCGTACAGCCCCTCGTCGTGCCGAGACACCACCAGCGTAGGCATCGCCGGCCGCAACGCCTGCATATGCTTGATCAATTCGAGGCCGCTCATCCCCGGCAAAGAAATGTCCACAATGGCGAGGTCCGGGTCGAACGTCTCCAGAGCACCGAGCGCTTCTTCGGCGTCGGCGACCTGGGCGCAGACGGTCAGATCCGGCTCGGCATCGAGCGTCATGGCCAGCCCTTTGCGCATCAGCGGGTGGTCATCCACGAGCAATATCTTCTTCATGGAATCGATCGGTAGGGGTTTAGAAAGCAGGAACCCGGGCCGGCAAAAGAATAACCCGGAAACCGGAGCCGGTCAAGGATACTCAAATCGCCGTGTCCTCGGCCTGGTAGCGGGGCCTGCCGACGCGGCGGAGCGTACAGGTGACGGTGGTACCGCCGTCGACGCCGGCGACGATCTCCAGCGTAGCCCCGATCACCCGGGCGCGATAGTGCATGATACGCACGCCCATACCCCGCCGCTCTTCGTCAAGGTGCTGGGGAAAGCCGACGCCGTCGTCATGGATACGCAGGCGGACCTGCCTGTCCCCCGAGGCGAGGCTGATTCGCACATGCCCGGCACGCCCGTGCTTGACGGCATTGCTGACCGCTTCCTGCGCGATCCGGTACAGATGGGTGGCTACGATGTTGTCATCGATCAACACCGCACCCACTTCTTCAACGGTGCACTGGATGTCGAAGAGGCGTCCGGCGTTGACGGCCAGGCGCCGGAGGGCGGCGGATAGCCCGGTCGCCTCCAGGTCGACAGGTATAAGGCCGCGCGCCAGCCCCCGGGCCTGCTGATCGGCTTCCCGGATCAACGCCGTGATCTCGCCGACCTCGTCGGCGTCGGGGTTGTCCTGCGCATCCAGCCTGCGCGCGAGGTTCTGCGCGATCAGGCCGATGCCGGTAAGCATTTGTCCGAGCCCGTCGTGCAGATCCTGGCCGATGCGTCGGCGCTCCTGCTCGCTGATCCGGAGGATCTCTTGTTCCAGGCTGAGCCGTTCCGAGATGTCACGAATCACACCGGTAAAGATGCGGCGATCCGCCAGCTTCAACTCACTGACGCCAAGATCCATCGGGAACACGGTGCCGTCCTTGCGCAGGCCCAGGACTTCGCGCCCGATGCCGATGATCTTCCGATGCCCGGTCTCCAGATAATTCTGAAGATATCCGTCGTGCTCCTGGCGATAGGGGGCCGGCATGAGGATACGCACGTTCTCCCCGATGACCGCCTCGGCGTCGTACCCGAAGATCCGCTCCGCCGCCGCGTTGAACGACTCGATGCAGCCGTCCTCACCGATGGTGATGATGCCATCGACGGTGGTTTCCAGGATGGCGCGGGTGCGCGCCTCGCTTTCGAGCACAGAGCTACGTTCGCGTACCAACTGCTCCTCGGCCCGATGGCGCTCGACGGCGCCGGCCAGCACGTTGGCTACCGCCTGGAGGAAGTTGATGTCGTCCTGCTGAAAGGTGCGCCGGTGGGACGTATGGGCTCCCAGCACACCATAGGGCGTGCCGTCCACCACGATGACCACGCTGATCCCGCTGACGACCCCATGTTCGAGGAGGAAGGACGGCACGGCAAAACGCGTTTCGGTACGCAGATCCTCGACGACGACCGGCTTTTGGGTCAACAACGTATAGCCGGCCTGCGAGCCCTTATCCACAGCGACCGTCTCCCGCCCGACGAGGCCCTCCTTCCATCCGCGCCCGGCCGTCAACAACAGCACTTGCCCGTCGGCAAGGTATCGCAGCACTTCGCCGTATTCCACACCCAGCGCCTCCTCCAGGCCGGCTACCGCAAAGGCCAACAAGTCATCCAGCGGCGTCCGCGCCAGCGCCAGCCAGCCCAATTCGGCCACGGCAGCCTGTTGCCGTACACGGGCGGCCAGTTCAAGCTCAAGCTGGTACCGTTTCACCCGGCGGTGGGACCGACGTACCGCCATGACCAGGCGGGCCTTCAAATACGGCGGATCGGCCCATTCCGGGATGCAGTCGTCTACTTCCGCTTCGAGCAAGGCCTGCAACAGGCCCTCATCCTCCGGCTGCACCATCGCCAGCAGGATGATCGCCTCGCCGTGCCTGCTCGCCCGGATGCGGCGTGCCAACGCCAGGTCTTCGGGGTCGACTTCCGTCAAAATAATCAGTTCGGGCTGCGCTTCTTCATACAGCGCCCAGGCCGCCTCGGCGTGCGGATCGTGCAATACCTCGTACCCACAGAGGCTTCGCAGTATCTCTTCGATAACCGGACAACGAACAGAAGACCCGACGATGAGTGCTTGCATGGTAATCTGCGGCCACCTATCTATTACCTGAATCCCTCGGTTTTTTCCCCAGAGGACATCCCCTGAAAACCGCTGATGGATGGAAGGTAAGAACGACATGACTGTTATTCGAAATCCTGCATGAAGTCCGGCGATTCGCTTGCCGCCCAGGCCGGGAAATAAGATCGTAAAGAAAGGGAGCGCTGTTCGCAGGGTATTTCTCATGAGGCGTGTGGGGGTGTCCCTTACACCCCCTGTAAGGTTTCACCTACGATGCCGGTAGGAAGCCCGCCGTTGGAGCGATACCCCTTTTTTTGTTTTATTGCGTCCTGTCTTGATCAAGGTGATCGCACGCCGGCCAACCTCGGAGAGTACCTCACGTTCGGGCGGCTGCGCCCGTTGCACACCAACGCAGTCATCTTTGCCTTCGCCGGCAACGCGAGCTTCGCGGCCATCTACTACTCGACGCAGCGGCTGTGCAAAGCGCGCATGTTCAGCGACCTGATGAGCCGCATCCATTTCTGGGGCTGGCAGGGCATCATCGTGTCGGCGGCCGTCTCGCTGCCCCTGGGGATCACCACCAGCAAGGAATAGGCGGAGCTGGAGTGGCCCATCGACCTCGCCATCGCGGTCGTCTGGATTATTTTCGCGGTCAACTTCTTCGGGACGCTGCGACAACGCCGCGAACAGCATATGTACGTGGCGTTGTGGTTCTACATCGCCACCATCATCACCGAAGGATCTCGCCGAAGCGGTCTTGCAACCCCGATAGGGTGAGATGCTTCGCTGCGCTCAGCATGACGGGGTTGCAAGGAATCATGCCTGATTTTGCACCAGCCAGCCCTCTTGTCCGTACGTCCATACCTCGCAAGGCCTTCATACGAAGTACAACGCTGTAGAACGCAGATACCCCAGAGGAAAACCATGAAGCCCATGCTCCCTCCCCACATCGCCTGGCCTCTGTTCGTCGTCGGCCTGATCGGCATGAGCGTCACAGCGGTAGTAATTACCGTCATCGCAGCCCACTCGGACGGCGGGCCGCAGGTGATCGAGAATTACTATGAGAAAGCAGTCCGGTGGGATGAGCATGCCGCCCGGCAGACGGCCAGTGACGCGAGGGGCTGGCAGGTAACCCTCACCGTGGCCCCGTCCATACCCGGCGCCGATCGACGCCTGGACCTCTTGATCCAGGACCGTGACGGGGCGCCGGTGACCCGCCTTGACGGAACCCTCCGCGCTTTTCGTCCGCACCGCGCCGAAGCCGTCGCGCCGGGCGACGCGGTCGAAGCCGGCGCGACCCACCTGAGCGCGCCGGTGTGGGTATCCGTTCGGGCCGCCGGTACCCAGACGCGTGTCGGCCGGCTGCTGGCGTGGATCCGCGACCACGAGGCACCGCAGGCCCCGGTCGTGCTGCTGGCGGACCGGCTCAGCGGCGGCTTCGTGCTGGGCGTGCTCGTTCTGGCCGTCCTCACAGCCCTCGTATGGTTCGAGATCGACGCTGCCTCGATGGCGGCCCATGTGACGGCGCTCCTCGTCATCTCGTGCCCGTGCGCGCCGGGGATGGCCACCCCGCTTGCCATGGCGGTAGCCGCCGGGCGCGCAGCCCGGGCGGGCATCTTCATCAAGAGCGACGAAGCCACCCAGCAACTGACGGCCGTCGATACCGTAATCCTCGACAAGACGGGCACACTGACCGAGGGCCGCATGACGCTGGTTGAATCCGTCGGCGACGACGCTGCCCTCACCCTGGCCGCCGCCCTCGAAGCCCACAGCAACCATCCCATCGCGGCTGCGCTTCTCCAGGCGCGCGGCTGCGCCTACGGCAACACGTCTCCGCCCCTCGTCCAGGCTTTCGAGGCCGTCGCCATGCCGCTCAGTTCACTCGTCGTGGTGCTCGCTTCGATCACGCAACGCTCGTTTGCACCCTCCGCTCCGGCGCGCGCTGCTCACCCTCAGCCGACGACGCCATGAACGTACTCTTTTTTCTCGTCCCCCTCGCGGTGCTGCGCGCCGGTGCCGGGGTAGCGGCCTTCCTCTGGGCCGTCCGCCACGGCCAGTTCGACGACGTCGAAACCCCGGCGATTCGCATGCTGCTCGATGACGAGGACGATTGACCAACCCATGCTTTCCGTCCCAAACCCGATCAACGATTCCTGATGGTGATGCTCGCCTCTTTCGCCGCGCTGGCTACCTACCTGGCGTACCTCGTCAACGCATCACACGGAAGACCCGCCACACACAACCCGAATGATCAGTACGCGGGGATTCTATTTACTGGTTAAGAGCGGCTCCCTTTTCGACGATATGCACAGTGCCCGGCCTTCATCCCCCAACCGCTGCATGGCTATGCCTACCCCTGCGTTCGTCACCATCGGACCCGCTCCCCTTTCGACCCGCACGCTCTGGACCCTGGTTTTCTTTTTGATGGCGCTGACCACCATCACAATCCAGGCCTACACGGCGACGTTTGATTCGGATCTGTTTGAGTGCGCCTTTTCGGCCACGACCGGCGTCCCGGTCTAGCATCCCTAGCAGGTAGAGGGCCGGGATCGTTGCCAGACCGAACACGGCCATCGTCAACGCTACGGCAACAACCCGTTGACCGTCCCCAACCCGAACGTCGCTGCGTACGTCCGGCGTTTCAGAAACCGCCCCAGGAGCGCCGGAAGCGTGTTCCATCGCGCCAGGAATCGCGACCCCTCGAACGGATTCAACACGCCCAGGAGACCCAGGCCGACCCCGACCAGAAACACGCCCAGTACGATGCTCAGGGTGCTTTGCATCCCTGCAAAGGCAGTGCCGACCAGATGGCCCAGGCTACCGGTTACGGCGCCGAGTGCCGCGTAGGTGAGCGCCTTGCCCAGAAAATAAAGCGTCTGGTGCGCATGCAGCCGCCGGGCCGCACGGCCGTGCTGAGACAACGCCAGGACGAAGCCGCCGCACATGCCTACGCAATGCATGCTACCCAGCAATCCGATCAGAAAAACGGCGACAAGATCGGGCATCGACGGGTACGGCCCGTGAGAAGGAGGACGACACCGCGCCGCATACCCATCACTTTGTCAGACGTGCCCCGGCTCCCTCCTGGTTGATAAGCGCCGAGAGCGCCCGGCTGTGATCACCCGGCGAAGGAATCGTGTCGGCGGCTTCGAGGTAGGCGGCTACGAGGTCGTCGTCGGAAGCTACAAGCGGGGCGGCCTCGACGAGCACACGGGCCTTGACCCCGCTCGACTCGATCTGCCGGGCCGAAGCCAGCAACGCCCGCAACGAGGCTTTGTCGAGGTCTTCCTGGAGCAGGGCCTGGAGCACCAGAGCATGATCACCGGGCGAGGGAATCGTACCGACCGCATCGAAAAAGGCCGTACGCTGGCCGGCCTCGTTGACGAAATGCGGGGCGGCAACCGAGAGCAGCCGGGCCTTGACCCCGCTCGACTCGATGGCCTTGGCCGACTGAAACAGCGCCGTCACCGAAGCCTGATCGAGCGCGGCATTTTCGAGCAAGGCACTCAACGCCCGCGCATGGTCGCCCGGCGAAGGGATCGTGTTGACCGCGTCGAAGAATGCGTCGCGGACGTCGGCGATGTTGTCGTACCGAGGCGCTGCGGCGATGAGTACGCGGGACTTGACGCCGCTCGACTCGATTTTCCGGGCAGACTGTAGCAACCGGACGAGCGCGGCTCGATCGGGGGGGTGCTCCTCCAGCACGTGGGTCAAGACGCGCGCGTGGTCGCCGGGTGAAGGGATTGTGTTGACCGCGTCGAAATAGGCGGCATAGGTCCGGGCATCCGCAAGGTAGTAGGCCGCCGCTTGCTGTAAGAACCGCGCCCGCATGCCGCTGCTGGCTACCTGCTGCACGACTACGCGGGCCATGCGTTGCAACTGGGCCGTGTTCAAACGACCCTGTTCGAGGAGTGCGGTAAGATAACGCCGCGCGGCGGAACTGCTTTCGATGTGTGCTACTTCCGCGAAAACGCCGTCAACGCCGTCCTGCCTCAGGATCCGCGCGACCCGCTGCTCGGCACCAACGCCGGTGTTTCGGATGATGCGTAAGAAGAGAGCGGCTGCGAACTCCCTGGATTCATTGTGAAAAGAGCGCTCCCGGCCGTCGACGTGGTAGGTATACCGCAACGTGCCGCCGGCCCCGGGACGGACGTCGAGCGTACGCCGCACGCCCTGCCGACGCTCTTCAATCTTTATATAGCCCCCCGGCGAGATGCGGGCCACTCCGGCGTCGTCTTCCGTAAACACGACGTCGCCCCTGATGTCGACCTCCAGCCGTTCATCGCCGTCAATCCAGGTGAATTGGTGGTGCGCGTCGTCGTGATCCTGGCGGGCTTCGGCGCGGCCAGGCGCCAGCATGAAAGCCGCCCAGACAAGGGTGAGCGACACAGCAACGTAAGCAGATCGAATAGTCATGACGGTTTATCGCATCCTGTTTTGCGTTTCCAACAGCGCCGAGATCACACGGCGATAGTCACCCGAGGCAGACAGCGTCTCGGCGACGGCGAGATAGGCGGCGTGGAGGGCCTCATCGTCCGGCAGCTGGCCGGCAACCGCGATGAGCAAGCGGGCTTTCTCTCCGTTGGCCTGTACCTCACCCACAACCTCCAAGAACCCGCGTAGCGTGGACGCGCCGAGGCGGTGATGCTCCAACAGCGCCGACAACGCGCGTTGTTGATCCCCCGGTGAGGGTATCGTTCCGGCCGCGCTGATATAGGCGGCATATACCGCCTCGTTATCGGGCATGCGTTCGGCCGCTTCCATCAACAGGCGTGCCCTGGTGCCACTGGCCGAAATACGGGCCGCCGATTGAAGAACGCGAATCCAGGACGCCACGCTCAAATCCGGGTTTGATACATCCCGAAGAGGCGGTGCAACCCGCTGAGCCTGCGCCTCTGATCCGACGTACACAGCAGGAACCCGGTAACTCACGCCCGGTGCGCGGAGCGAGTCCACCCGGGCCGCACTGAGGGCTGCCGAAGCCGATTGCGCCGGGATGACTGGTTCGGAAAAGGACGCCCGCACAGGCTCGAAGGCAGCCGCAACCGCCGGTTCTTGTACAAGACTGAAGGGTTCCCGTACCGCAGGCTCTTGCAGCACGAACGCAGCCTCCGCTCGGATCGGCACCGGCTCCTGCGCCGTCGCTTCTTCAACGGCGAGACGGTGTGCAGAAAACGTAATCCATGGCGCCAGGCGCGTCATGATCAGAAAGACGGCAACCATCGTCAGAAGGATCGTCAGGAACCCGGAGCGGGCCAGCCGGGTGGTCACGCGCCGCTGCCTGTCCAGGACCCGGCGCACCCGTTCGAAAAGGCGCTCTTTGCTCACCGCCATGCCGGGTGCGACCCGCAACGACCGAAGGCGTATGTTGAGTTCGACGAGCCGGGCCAGGCAGGTCGCGTAGGACCGGGGGCGCTGCGTACGCGCCACGACCCAGTCGTCGCAGGCCATCTCCCGCTCGCGGTCCAACGCTTGCCCGATCCAGTACACCGCCGGGTGGAAGAAAAGGATTGCCTCGGCGAGCCGCTGCACCAGGTTCGTCCAATCATCGCCGCGTTGCAGATGGGCCAGTTCGTGGAGCAGCACCTGCTCCAACTCCTCTTCGGTCAACTGATCGACCAGCGAAGCAGGGATCAGGATCATGGGGCGCCAGAGGCCGGCCGCGACCGGCGTAGCCAGAGCCTCGGTCGCAGCGACGGCGACGGTCCGCGGCATCCGCTCGGACTTCAGCCACCCCTGAAGCCGCTGTCGATACAAGGGCAGCGGTCGGCTTTGCCCTTTGAGGCGTTGTAGCGCGCGATACCCCCACGCCACGCGGAGCAGCAACAGCAAAGCCGTCAGCAACCACGCCCCGACCAGGAAGGGAATCCACCCCCCGAACGATACCGGCACCTCCAGGTGCCACCCGCGCGCGGGGTCAGACGGAGCCACCGGCACCGATTCCTGCATCTCCACAGCCGGTTCCGACCGCTCCCCTACATCCGTTGAAGCCGCCTCTTCTGCCGACGGCTCCCACAGCGCCGGCCCCGAGCGTACCACGCCTTCCAGGGGCGGCCCCGGCTGCCCGATGGCCGCGGCCGGCGGGCTACCCGCCACGGGCTGCGGCGTCAACAGCGCCCGCGAAGCAGAGAATCCGGCCAGCATCGACAGCCCGACGACGGCTACCAGCGTGACCATCCAGACGGCGTAGCGGGTCGTGGCGTTCAGCCGTTGCTTCGCGCTCAGCACCCGCAGCAGGCACCAGCCCAGGCCCACCAGGACCATCCCCTGCCAGAGGCCGTTGACCAGCGCGGTAACGATCACCGAAGCCTCCGGGGCCATTGCATTCAAACTGTGCATGGATCCAGCCTCCTATTCGCTTTCTTCGATGATTTGCTTGAGCCGCTCCAGGTCGGCCAGGTCCATATCCTCGTTTTCGAGCACGTTGAGGACTAACAGCTCGGGCGAATTGTTGAAGAACCGGTCCAGCACGTAACGCAGGGCGCTACGACGTGCCGCGTGCCGGTCGACGACAGGATGATAGACGTAGGCCCGGCCCTCTTTTTCGTGGCGCAGATAGCCTTTTTGTTCCAGGATGCGGAGGGTGGTCAGGACCGTGCTGTAGGCCTTGGGCTCCGCCTCCGGAAGGGCGTCGACGACGTCGCCGACCGTGGAGGGGCCGCGAACCCAGAGGATCTTCATCAACTGCAGTTCGGCGTCGGTCAGGGTGGGCGATTGGGTGCGCGCCATAGGTTGAACTCCTGATTTCTATTAACGAATTAATACCTCCTTACGCGAGGATAAGAAAAGGTTGCGCATTTGTCAACTATAAAATTAATAGTTACGAGGGCGGCTTGCATCTATTTCCAAGATTCACTACGTTCAGTTTAAACTTAACGTTCTTAACACACGTATCCAGATGCACGCACTCAACGCCGATACCCGAGCCTTCGTCGAGCAAATGGGCCTGCTGACGGACGGCGCGGGCGGTGCACGGACCCTGGGACGGCTCCTCGGCCTGCTGCTCGTAGCCGAAGAGCCGCTGTCGCTCGATGATCTCGCCGCGCTCCTTCAGGTCAGTAAAGCATCGATCAGCACCAACGCCCGGCTGTGCCGGCAGGTCGGCCTCGCGCATCGGGTCAGCAAACCGGGCGACCGGCGCGATTACTACGAAATCTCCCCCGGATCTTTCGGCCGCATGCTCGAAAACCGCGTCTCCGTCATCCAGGACATGATCCAGCTGGCCGAGTCTGGGCTACGGGCCATCGGTGCCGACAACCCGCTCGCCCGCGCCAGGCTCGAAGAGATGCGCGACTTCTACACCTTCGTGGGCGTCGAGATGAAATCGGTGATCGCCCACTGGAACCAACAACGAGCAGTCCGATGATACACGTCGCCGACCTCACCTACACCTATCCGGGCGCCGCCGAGGAAACCCTGCGCGGCCTGCATTTTGACATCGCCGAAGGCGAAATCTTTGGCTTTCTGGGGCCTTCGGGTGCCGGCAAATCAACCACCCAGAAACTCCTCATCGGTCTGCTGAAACCCTATGGCGGCACGATCCAGGTGATGGGTCGCGACGTCAGCGCGTGGGGCCAGGATTATTACGAGCATGTGGGCGTCTCCTTCGAACTGCCGAACCACTATCTGAAGCTGACGGCACTCGAAAACCTGACCTATTTCCGATCCCTCTACAGCGGCACCACCCGCGACCCGAAGGAGGTGCTGGCGTGGGTCGGCCTGAGCGACGAGGCCGCCAAGAAAGTGGCCGACTACAGCAAGGGGATGAAAATTCGGCTGAACGTGGCACGGAGCCTCATCCACGAGCCGAAAGTGCTGTTCCTTGATGAACCGACGAGCGGTCTGGACCCGGTGAATGCACGTAAGATCAAGGATCTGATCCTGGACCTTCGCAGCCGGGGCACCACGGTTTTTGTAACGACCCACAACATGACGGTTGCCGATGAACTCTGCGACCGGGTGGCCTTCATCACCGCCGGAAAGATCAGCGTGATCGATGCCCCGTCGGCCCTCAAGAAGCAGTACGGCCGGCGCAGTGTGCGCGTCGAATACCTGAACGGCACCCAGGACGTTGCGCAGCAGGAATTTCCGCTGGACGGGCTCGGCGACAACGGCGCTTTTATCGAGCTGCTGCAATCCGCCCACCGCGTTGAAACCATCCATACGCAGGAAACCACGCTGGAGAACATCTTCATCGAAGTCACCGGACAGACGTTGATGCCATGACCCGCTTACTGGCTGCCATGAAAACGGACGTCACCGTTCAGGTTCGCAACAACCTGTACGCCATCGGGATCGGCGCAGGGGTCCTGGTCGCCGTGGCCTTATCGCAACTGGCCGGCTCCGAGCGGCTGGCCGTCACCATACCCCCGGTGATGCTGCTGATCGGCGGGGGATCGACGTTGATGTACGTCGCGGGCATGATCCTCTTCGAGAAAGACGAAGGCACGCTCCATGCCGTCATCGTCTCGCCGCTGCGGACGTCGGAATATCTGTGGTCGAAAATCCTGACCCTGACCCTCCTGGCTACGCTCGAATCGGTTGTGATGATCGGCGGGGCCATGCTCATCGTAAGCCGTTCGGGCGCCGTACCGTGGCCGAACATCCCGGTGCTACTCTTCGGCATCATCGCGATGGGCATTCTGTTTACCCTGATCGGTATCGTCCTCATCGTCCGCTACGACAAGATCACGGATTTTCTGATGCCGATGGTGGCGCTTGCCAGTACGCTGCAAGCCCCCTTCCTGTATTTCTGGGGGGTGGTAAAACATCCGGCCTTTCTCCTCATCCCGACGAGCGCGCCGACCATGCTGATCCAGGGCGCCTTCCTCCCGCTGACGGCCTGGGAATGGCTGTATGCGCTGGGCTACACGGCGATCCTCATCGGCGGCCTCAGCATCTGGGCGTATCGCGCTTTCCAAACGCATATCATCATGAAGATAGGATGACGCCATGTACACGACCCGGCTCGTACGCAAACTCGGCCGCACGGACCTGAAGCTCATCGGGCGTGACCGGTTTCTCCTGGTGATGTTTCTCATGCTGGTCTACATCGCCGCCGTCTTGCGCTTCGGCCTGCCCTGGCTGAATACCTACCTCGCCGAACACGGCGTGCTGCCGAGCGAAACCCTCGCCATGAGCCTGGCCGACGTCTATCCGATGCTGGTAGCCTTCCTGGCCATTTTTCAAGGCGCTCTGATTGCCGGTACAATCATGGGGTTCATGTTGATCGATGAAAAGGACGACAACACCCTCAAAGCGATGCTGGTCACGCCGGTCCCGTTCCCGCACTATGTGATGTACCGGGTGGGTGTGCCCGCCTTGCTTTCTTTCGTCCTCGTGGTAGCGATGACGCTCTTCATCAACCAGGCCTTGATCCCCTTCGGGCACCTGCTGTTGATTGCCGCCGGCGCCGCCCTTGCCGGACCGATTGCCTCGCTGTTCTACGCGATCTTTGCCGAAAACAAGGTGCAGGGGTTTGCCATGGCCAAGTTCGTGCGCATCGCCGGCTGG